>Ga0316189_10001605_pt1 | contig 22446 bp, 28 predicted proteins | sample LowCovwburrow_MG_FD_204930 | JGI IMG/M metagenome (GOLD analysis project Ga0316189, IMG submission 204930) | Coastal sediment microbial communities from Maine, United States - Lowes Cove worm burrow | ecosystem: Environmental > Aquatic > Marine > Coastal > Sediment | place: USA: Maine... | reverse complement strand
TAGGTAAGCCATGGTAGAAGATATTAAGGTCTCCTGCGAGACGTTTCAGGTGTTTCGACTTTAATGTTTTGCTTTTTCCGTCTTCCAAATACTTTCGTTGCTGATACGCTGTTCTAAACAACTCACCGGCAGTACAATACATATCCGGTTGCTGATTGATAAAGATAATCAATACGGCAAAGTCAGAGAGAAAATCAGATTGTTTGCGGGATAAACTCATTTCTTACGCCTATCAACTATCGTATGATAAACTTTCGGCAGAATAACGATGATCTGAAACACTAAATACACCCCCGTCATTATTAATACCCAATCGCTGAAATGTACCCCTAAAATATGCGCTCCTGCTACACTGATAGGCGGTGTTGATTTTGCGACTTCCTGCGCTAAACTTACTTGTCTATTCATCGTTATCTCCGGTGGATGAAGTTACTTCTTAAACGGTGATTTTCTGCCGCCTTTCTTGGGTGCTTTCTTCGGTGGTTTTGGGGTCATTGCTGTTTTCTTCCCGCCATATGATTTTGCCATCAGTTTGCTCCTAGTTCTCTCTGTATGAGTTCGTCGTAACCATAGCCCATTGCTGGCGGTGCGCCATACATTGACATTGGTTTTTGTGTTTTACCTATCGGTGAAATATACCCGCTTTGGGTATACTGCTGCAATGCTCTACGGTATGAATTAACCTCAACTTTAGACAGGTTTTTAGTGCCAGCCTTCTTTGCTAAGTCCATCATTTGTTTAGCTAGTGTTGGGTTATATGCGGCCTCTTCTAGTATTTGCCCTACAGTCTGTGGGTTTTTTATACCTAGTTGGTACATGCCCTTCAAGATACCAGTAGCCGCATTATAAGCATAACCCATACCAGCCTTCAGTGCCGCTATCTGCATAACACCTTTTGCTATACCACTCATTTTGCTTGACTGAGACATAGACATAGCATCAGCAGTAGTAGAACCACCACCGGCAGTTACGTTCTGATTTCTCTGTACTGCCTTCAACAGCGTGTGGTAATCACGTAGCGCCCGTACTTCTTTCGGGTTAAATATCTCCCCAAGTTGTTTGTTGCCAATCTGCTTTAACCTAGTAGAGAGTTGGTTAAGAGTCGGGTCTTTATACTTACCTACTAACAAGTCCTTTACTAAGCCCTTATCAAGTATTTCGCTAGGCTTAATACCGTACACTTCAAAGACACGCTCGTTTTGCTTGAGCCAATTCATCAACGCTTTAGGTTCTGTTGCTGATTGCATAACTCTGATTGCTTCAGCCTTGCCAGACTCAACCGCCAACTTCTTAGCCTCTTCCTTGCCAACCACTTCAATCAACTGCTTGGCTGGTGATATAGAGCCAGAAGAGAAGAACTTACTTGGTATCGCCTCTTCGACAATCTTCATGCCGCCGAACTCTTTACCTGTGCCTAGCACATCAGCAATCTTACCGTATTCGTACATATCACGATGTTTAGCGAATGTTTCTCTGGCAATCTTAGATTGTTCAGCGTACTGAGGTGCTATACCTTCTCCAGCTTCTATAATGTCGTCAATTTTACTTCTAAACTGAGTTAGCGACCGCCATGTTGTTTTCTCACCTGAAGAATAAGCAGCACTCGCAACATCACTTATTTGCCTACGCAGATTAGAGAGACGAGTTAATGAAACTGTCTTTGGCTTGGGTGCGGTAGCACTTCCTATTTGAGCGCGATATTTACCGGCTACTTGTGGGGCTTGAGTTGGCGCTTTACCAACTAGAACTTCTTTTAAAATACCTAATACTTTCTGACCAGCAGGGGTCATTAGGCCAACATCACCGTCTGCTGTCATTTGCTTAATGATAGCGTTTATTTCTTTTCCTGTGTTTCCTACACCAACAGTAACGCTTTCTGGTATCGCCTTATATGCTTCAGTAACAGCTTCGTATGATTCCTTATGCCGCAGTTTAAGTGACTCACGGACAACCGCACCTAACTCGTCTTTGGAGATAGGCACTACTTGACCACCGGCAATGACGTTCTCAACTTGGTTACGTCCTGCGAGTACAGCCGCTTCATTCTCTTGAAGCATCTTGCCAGCGAAGTCTACTCCACCACCGGCTTTTGCTTGCGCTTGTTCCATCAACGCTAACTGCTTGTTGCCTGTAAGTTCTGCTTCAGTTAGTCTACCACCAACGCCAGCACGTTCTGCGGCCATAGCGGTTTCCATCTCTGTCTTTCCTGAAGCAATGAGGTCATCAATAGTTTTAGGTTGAGCTTCAAGCAACGCTTCACCAGCATCAACTTTAGCCCTACCAGGAGTTCCAGGTAATCCACGACCAGCAGTAGGACGACCAACGATAGGTAGTCTTTCTACTAATGGAGCCGCACGTCTAGCAACAGCACCAAGCATAGGCCCAACAGCTTGACCACCCATCTCGTATGCCGCACCAGTACCAACGTCAGCCGCAGTTTGTTTAGCCGCTTCGATCATTCCTGAGTATGGAAGTTCGTTACCAAGCGCAACGTCCATCTGGCGGTTAATGTTTTCACCCATGCCATAACCAAGACCAGCACCCGCTACCATTCCAGGTGGGCCACCAGGAGTTCCGACAATACCACCACCGATTAAACCACCCATAGATAGGATTGGTTTCAACATTTCAGCACCAGCACCGACAGCACCGTAAAGATTAGGGTTTTCTTGCGCCCATTCAGGTGCTAGTGGTTCTTGCGGAGTCGTACCGTCTTCGCCACCATAGTTCTGCTGGACAAAAGCGATAATATCCTGCTCTGATGTTCCGTCAGGCACTTCAAGTTTTGCTATTCTGCCATCTGGTAATTGTACTTCTGCAATCGCCATATTAGTTTCCTGATGTTATGCTGAGAACTTTAATTCCACCACCACCGCGACCTGGGCCTTGTTCATCGAAATCAATGTTCATAAAGTCGGACATAGTTGGCATTTGACCTTGCCATCCGTCTAGTGTGTTATTCGCTTCAAAATACTTAGAGGCATCGTCTTTCATTGATGCTGCTTTCTGCATTTGCAATAGAAGTTTTCTAACTCGCATAGCGTTTGTGGCTTCATCAAGTTTGGGGTTATATGCTCTACTGATAAGCCTCTCGCCTTCCTTCTCTGTAAACTGAGCGCCAAGAACAACACGCAAGTTACGCTGGACAACTTCTTCTAGTTTCTCTTTTACGTTGATAGCCTCTGGGTTGATAACGCTCTGCATTGTCTGCCCTATCAGCGGTATATTACCAACAGTCCCAGTTATCGGGCCGGTTAGTTCTTTCCCAGACTCAAGTGCTGTCAACACCTCGTCTACCTGCGCTATCTGTCTTTGAGAGTCAGCAGAACCACCTTCGGCTACCCAACTAATATATGTTTTAGCAAACGCCTTGTCTTTAGCGTCTACGGCCTTACCACCTCCACTTGAAGCAGTCGGTGCTTTAACCGGCCCTTCTGGTGTCCATGTCATGCCTGAGTCGTTTGATGTTTCAAACTGTGTTCCACCTTCAACCGGCCTACTCCGATGTTTATAGCCAAACTTTGCGGCTGGTGGTTGCATACCTTTATACGCATTCACACCTTGGATAAGGTCGTTATACTGCAATGGTACAGGAGATGATTGGGCCACTGTAGCCAAGTCTGCCATAAACTGTTGAGGGTTCCCTTGGTTTTGAGAAATAAGGTCGGGTATAACAGTACCTAGAAACTCTTGACCTTTTTGCTTCTGCATAGCCATAGCGTCAGCTTGTTGTTGCCGAGCAATCAAGTCGTTATACTGCTGACGCTTAAACCTCTCCTGCTCTAGTTGCATCATCATGTTAGCTGAATTTCCCCGCATCCTGCGGAGTTCTTCCATGTTTTTAAGCGCCATAATTAACCCCTATTCATCGCTGCTACGTAATTAGCCATCATTTGGTAGTCCTGCTGTTCTTGTTGTCGTTTAGCAGGTTCAGCAAGCAAGTCACCGATACCACTATACATACCGGCAGTTTGTTGACCTTGTAAGTTGCCAATACCTGTGAGGTAATTACCGGCTGTGTTGCCTTGGCCGATCTGAGCGTTAGCCGCACCTGTCGCACCGTACTGACCTAAACCCGTAAGCATCTGGTTCATGCCTAACTCACGGTTCCAAGCGTCCCCGTAAATACCAGCACCCATAGCCGCCCTTGATTGCAAGTCAGCAGAAGTCCTACCCATACCCATAGCCGCAGAACGCATGTTCATCCTACGTGCCATTTCTTCCATTTGCATTTGGTATTGAGGGTCAGTAGTAGGGTCGTAACTACCCATGCTCTGCAAACCACCCAAACCCTGAATACCTGCTCGCATGTAAGGGTTGTAAGCATTGGTCGCATAATCAGCAGCCGCTTGATTAACAGCCATACCTTGCCGCATAGCATCCTGAGCTTGTCCAGCCGCTTGATACTGACCGTACATATCAACTGCATCACCAGCCAACCCAATCCAATCTTTTAAACCCATCTCACCAGCCATAGCGTTGTCTCCGTAACCACCTAAATATCTATCGTTAATATAATCTGTCGTATTGCTCTGTGCGTACCCAGAAGGGTCGCTTGCGTATTCTTGACCAGTCGCTACCAATTCTTCCCAAGGTGTATAGCCATTAACTGCTCCGGCATAACCACCGGCATTAGCGCCAGCCGTTATTCCAGCTTCTGCACCTTTTAAGGCAGCAACGTCACCCATAAGTTGACCTTCTGAGCCAGCGGCAGCACCAGAACTACCGCCATCATTTCCAGAGAGATAACCAGATACAACACCAGAACCAGCGCCAATACCAGCCGCATTATAAGCCCTCTTGTAATCTGCATCTTCACCAAATTGAGAACCCAATCCCCAACCAGCCGCACCACCGGCAATAGCACCAGGAATAACACCACCGATACCACCGGCAATACTTCCAACTTTAGCCGATATTCCCTCAAGGTTTTCCATCGGGTCGAACCCAGCGTCAAGTGATTGCTCTGCTGTAGCCTTAGCGCCAGGATGACCAGTTGTCCAATCCTTATTAGCCGCAAACGCTTGGAAATCTAATTTGTCCTTATTTTGCTTCCAGTCGTTTTTACCACCATAAGCGAGTGGGTTGAATAATTGGTTTTGTGCCTCAAGTGCTTTCCCGTAATGATCTACAGCGTCACCTAAAGCACTACCAATATTGCTAGGCTTGAATGAGTCGCTACCAGATAATCTAGCCGCTTGACTCCCCAATGTAGGGTCTAGCGCAGTTGTAATTTCTCCCCAAGAGGAACTTCCAGGTTTATATGTTGTTGCTGCGCCTAATACGCCCCAAAGTTCTTGCGGTATCTTAGACGGGTCATCACCGAATAGCTCACGCATAGCAGCATATTGGCTTTGTCCTTCCCAACTTCTGAATGCAGGGTCAACTTTACCTGCGGCTGTTTGCGCCCACCAATCACCTACTGAACGGGAATTATATAATTCTGGGTTGTATAGCCCTTCAAAGTATTCGTTACCTTCATACTGCCCATAGGCTGATTGTAACTTTTGCGCCCGATTATCAATATCACCAGCAGAGCCGTAATATTGCGCCCAAACGCCCTTATCGGTGGTTGGTTTCTTATTGTCTAACCATCCCATGCGTACCCCTTAAATCTGCTTCTGCGTTATGTTCAATGTTAAATCATATAACGAAACGTGTGCATCGTCTTTGTCTGCCGTAAACGCTAGTTTAATAACATCGTCTTTTTCAAATTTAGCGTTATAACGTCCAGCCGCAGAACCGACTTGGCCTATCGTGCCAATGTCTCTGTCCCAAACGTCTTTAACTTCCACATCGTTGACAAACAGACCTAATTCGTATGCGGCTACATCACCTGAAAAACAAGTAGTGATTGACATTTCGTAATTGCCGGTTTGAAGTATTGTTACCTCTCCAGTAGTCTCGTTAATTGAAACACCTTTGTTCGGGTACGCTGTCACATCTGTCACGTCAACATAACTACCTGCCATCACAACGTAATAAGTCGGCTCTTCAACTGCTATGTAATCAATATACATAAAGTGTGATGAACTAGGTGCTGAACTATGGTAAATTCTTAATATAACCTCACCACCTGATAAGTATTTAGCATCGGTCGGTAAATTGAAAGTAAGGGCGTATTCTGCTGAAGTGGATGGGAAGTCTGTACCAGCAGCTGTAACTCTATCCCAAGCAGAACCTACAAAATCCCAAATATACAGAAATACGTCATGTCCTGTGTTCCCTTCATAATAACCAAGAAAAGACATTATCTCAGGTGGATTAACAAGGCCGGTAAACGAAAACTGTATATCGAATCTCTCGTTGCCGCCACCACCGGCTGCTTCTTGAACAGTGAGATAAACTTGGTCTTTGTAGAACGTATCTGCAACCGTACCGGAAGTGATCGTACCTGTTGGAACAGTAACGGAAGCCGCAGTCATTTTAGGGCCAGGATGCTTTTCAAACCCACCGTATGCCGATTGGTTTAATAGTTCGCTAATGCGTTGCCGCCAACGATCTACTTGGTCGTCTGCTCTAGGTGGTGTGACAAATAAATCTGCCATTATTGATAACTCTCGTCGTATTCTTCCATAGGTGGTGTCATTTGAAAATCAATATCAGAAGTAACAACTATCTCCCATTGCCGGTCTGTGTACTTACCTAATCCGTTAATGAAGTAGAAGTAATCCAACCCGTCAAGCGTAAACAAGTCTACTTCTTCCTGTTGCCACGCAGATTCTAAATTAGTCTCACGCCACCTGATAGCAACCTTCAAAGTACCATCGGCGTTGTTGACATTCTTCTTGATGACTCGCCCTGAAATCCTGTTGCAGAATTTAGTAATCTGGCTAGAGCCGCGATTGATAAACCCTGTTCTAATTGTCGTGCGGATTAAGTCTGAGTTGGCCGTATAGGTCGTAGGAGACATTGAGTAAACTGTTCCAGACCTACTATCACCTAAGAGGCTTAACTGCCAACCAGAGGCGTATGTGGAACACTGAGCGCGGAATTGTTGATACTCTGCTTTGTTAGTGTCGTAATATGCCCACTCTCCCCATTGGTCTAAATCAATGTTGTAGGCAAACGACTTCTGCTCTGTTGGGAGATTAGCCACGTACCAATGATAACCGTTTGAGTAAACTAAGAACGCTTGCAGGTCTTCACAGTAAAGCGGCTCAAGAAACGCAGTGAGTCCACGATAGTTTTTCGTAGGTAGGCGTTGCGCTGTCCTGCCAGAAATCCTACAGAGGTTTTTCTTGCGATCTACAAAATACCACGTATCAGGGTTTTCACCCCAAACCGGAGAATAGCGAGAAATAGAACCTCTTGTTACAAATTCCTGAGCCTCGTCAACAAACGGAGTAGACGTGTCGTTACGGAAAGCCTGTGTAGAGTTAGTGCCGAATCCGTAAATACGGTCTGTACCTTCTGCGACTCCCATGAACTGTAGCTTGTCGTTTGTCGAGTCAAAGGAAAAGAACTCACCAGCCCATACTTCAGGTGTTCCCGTATCGGAAAACTTAACCGTACCGTCTATGCCAGAGTTAGCGAGAAGGTAGTCGTTGATATTGGCTATCCACAACGCATCTGTCGGAGCATCTACGTCAGTGACGTATGTAGTAGTCGTAACACCGTCCATCGGGCATTTGATAATCTGCACACCGTTGGCAATATACACGTCGTCTTTGAAGTCGGCGAAAGTACACAGCGTTCCAATCACAGGAATACCCGTACCAGTCACGTCAGTAGTCGTGCCATCTTCCTCGATAATAAACACATGAGCGCCAGAAACACACACAACTTTATCGTTGGCCTCGTTGTAGTGTAGTCCAGTTACTCCGTAGCCGGTCATTAGAGTAGCGAAAGACGTGTAACCTGGAACTCGACGCAAGTTTCCTAACTCGTCTACAATTCCATTATATAAATCCCAACCGAGGGCGTTCTGCATACCTTCGTCAGCATTCTTATTTGCCCCACTAAAGGGTATAGATTTTGTTGGCATTTAATACCCTATTGAAAACCACTGAATGTTCTGTGTGTCTGTTGCAGAGCAATTATACTGAACCAAAATCTGTGTAAGACTTACAGGGCTTGCGGCGGCTGTAGTCCAGTTCGAAATACCTTGTGCTATTAAATCTGTTGGACTTGCCCACGCTGCTAAATGTGCGGTAGGATATGCAAGGGGTAAATCGAAAGTATCTTCATCATTATCTGTCATACTTCTAGTACCCCACTGGAGAATAAAGCCACCAGGAAGTGTTACATATCCTGGGTCAGCTAAAGATTGTCCAAGTGCTAGAGATGCTATGGTTGCCGGAGTTAATGCTAAGGCGGCGGCAGTGCCAGCGTCTGCTTCTGCTTGTGTTGCTATCTCTATAGCACCCTTAACTGTTTCTGAAGCGTCTGGTACATTTACAGTTGTTGTGCCACCACTAGAATCAAAACTTATGTTTGTTCCTGCTATGAGAGTTGTGTCGGTAAAGTCAGTACCGGAGGTAGTTGCTTTTGCATACCACTGTCCACCAGAAACAAATAATTCGCGGGTAACCCCTGCCGATAAAGTTATACTAGCGCCACCGTCGATTAACTCTGAACCGTCTGCGGCTACAGTTATCGTGCCCAGTCCGATATTCTTCACTGTCAATGGCAATAGAAAACTAGCAACAGGGTATAGTGAAACCGTGAATGTACCGTCACAAGTTAAAGCATCGTCGTCAAAAACAGCAGTGTAAGCACCAGTCTTAGTGCTTGCGTTGTATGTGCTTTGTGGTGTTTTCACATTAGCGTAATCACGTACCGTAGCACCGGCTGAGTCTTTGACTCTAATATCGTAAACCGTAGCACCGTCAAAAAACAACCCGTTTGGATAAGCCCCGTTAGCGTCAAGTGTCACACTTGTTAGTGTCGCGTCTTTCGCTTTAGTTGTGTATGCGTTTTTAGGGGTTGTGTACGCTTGATCTGCTGTGTAGAACTCTGCCGAACCACCGGCAACAGGAGCGTCGTTATCATCACGGAATCCAGATTGGAAAATATCTAGTTGGCTAACTCTTTTACTCATTTATACCACCCATTGAGGCGCTACTTTATCGTCGCCATCTCTGGCAATATCGCCAGCTTTGAATTGTCGTTTCTTGAGTTCAAACTCTTGTCCGAGTTCGGTGCGGAATGAAGTCGTCTGCCGGTAAGGTTTACATAATTCGTAACTCAATCCGGCTAAAAGCATGTCTAATGCGTTGGAAGGTAGGTTGACTGTCTCGCTAGAGAGGTCAATGTCGTCTAAAACGTCCTCAGAGCGATAATAGACCGCGTAAACAGCCGCAGGAGACGGATATAGGTACTGGGTAGGGGGTGAGGTAGAGTAATCGTTAAAAACGTCACTTGGTTGACCTGAGCCGCCTTTAGTAACGATTGTGTCGTAATCCTGCCGAGAAATAACATTCAATGGCGTATCGTTACCGTCAATCTTCAAATAAGGCGTTCCAATGATCTTTTTCACACCATCTACGGCTTGATACGTGATAGTTCCAGCCACAGTGTCGTAATTTCTCAAGGTGACAGCGTTCAAATACACATGGTCGTTCTGTAACGCTTTGATAATGCGATTCAACGCACGACTACAAATCGCTACGTCTTTTGCCGAAGGTGTGTGACCAATTGGCACAGCACCGATATTATACAAAGCGTCCTTGTATAACTCCATAGCTGTTTGGTCGAAATTGTATGAACCGCTTACCGTCATATTAGCTCCCGTATAACCATTCTGGGTTGTGCAATGTCCACTTAACTGTTCTATCCAAAGACTCAACCATTTCTACCGGAGGAGTCCAACCAAGTTTTGTCATCTTAGTGTTATCTAAAGCGTATCGTAAGTCATGTCCAGGGCGAGTCTTATGGAAGTCCAAAAGCTCATAGTCCAACTCTTTACTTAATGAATTGGCGATCATCTCCGCAATTTGGAGATTGTTATACTCATCACCCGCGATATTGAATATATCTCCTCGCATATCGTCAGTATAACGATTAAGAAGGAATAAAACACCGTCAGCATGATTCCGAGCGTGTAACCAAAACCTTTGGCCAATATTGTCTTCAGTTCCATGTACTGTCACTTTCTCGTTATTGATGACCTTCTTCATAACCATTGCTACGTACTTCTCTGGATGTTGGCGCTCACCAAAGTTATTCATCGTTCTAGTTATAATAATCGGCATCTCGTAGCACGTTGAGTAAGCGATTGCCATAGCGTCACCACCGGCTTTTGCCGCAGAGTAAGGATTGGAAGGTTTCACTCTATCCCACTCTTTGTAATAAACACCTTTAGGCGCTGGGCCGTATACTTCATCTGTACTAATCTGCACGTAGCACTTCAAGTCTTTCTGTCTACGGGCAAACTCAAGCATATTCACTGTGCCGATAGTATTGCTCATGGCAAACTTCATCGGGTCGTGTAAACTGTTTTCTACATGCGACTCAGCAGCGAAGTGAACAATGTAATCAAACTGCCCAAGGCGTTCTTCCTTGCCAGCGATAATCGGTGCTTGCAGGTCGTGGTAGATAAAGCGTACTTGCTCACGTAAATGAGTCAGTCTTTCCAAATCACCAGCGTAGTTGAGGGAATCAAGTACAGTTACTTCAAAGTCTGTGTTTTCAATGACGTGTTCGACAAAATGGCTACCAATAAACCCCGAACCGCCTGTTACGAGTATTTTCACTCTAAAACCTTTCTGTAGGCTTCTTCCCACTGTTTCCATTGCGTGTTAATATCAAAGTTTCTCTTGACAGTATTGTAAGCCTTACCGCCCATATCCCATCTCAACATCGGGTCGTCTATAAGCAACGAAACGCCCTTAACCCAACCTTCTGTCGAATTGTTCTCTATAAACACACCGTTGCCACCTTCATCACTCTCGATATAAGGCGTAACGGCAGAAGTCACACAAGGAACGCTTAAAGCACCCTGCTCAATCCATTTGAGGTTAGATTTACCTCTGTTGAACTCTGTATCTCGTAAAGGAATAATACCAATGTCAGCGTCAAGTATCTGGACTTTGTATGGGTATGCCGGAGTCGGAACCCACTTGTGATATTCTATTTTGTCTTTAGGAACACCCTTGAGTGTCCCGTCGAACTTTGTACCCAAGATAACGAGTTTAAGGTTGTCGTACTTATCGAATAAAACAGGTAAGGATTCTTGTACTTGTACCCAATCTTCATAATGACTAGCTCCACCTGACCAAAAAAGCCTGATCTCGTCCGTTTCACGTTTGAGAGGTAACTTTTTCCATACTTCCAAATCAACGCAGTTAGGGAGAATGTGAATGTTGTCGTTGTACTCCCGATACGCTTCAGCAAGTCCAGGGGTCGTTACAGTTAATGCGTCTGCTTGGCTAATCGCTTGCTTTACTCTTTCTATCCGTTCCCTGTTTGCCTTTAAATCGAAGGTTTTGCCGTCTATCCACAAATCTACAAGTTTACCACCTCGATCAAGCTTTACTTCTTCTGTACCCCACTCGTGGTAGTGTTGGGAAAGCGGGGAAACAGCCAACAGGTTATCGTCATGCTCAACTACTATCTTTTTGCCGTAAGCCCTAGCCGTAGGAAAGAAATCCATTATTTCTGTTTCGCTAGGCCGAGGGATTACAAATAAGTCAGAGTTTGCTATCCTTTCAGATATGTCGTTTGCCCTATCGCCCTTCTCGATAAACGATACGTCAATACCGTTCTTTTTTAGGGCTTCAAGTGGTTGTTTTACTCTATGAAAACCACAGGCTCCGTTGTCTCTAATGAATCCTGTTATTTTCACTTTTGCAACTCCACGCACAAGTTCCAACCATGCTGAAGGTTGGCAAAGTAGAAACTAAATGGCTTAATACCGTACTCGTGTCTCTTATACAGGTCGTTACGTTTGTCAAAATACTTAAACGATTCAGTTGTGAAGAAACGCACATGAGTCGGGTCACTAAACGCCTGTGGTGAGGGGTAGCAAGGAACTTGAATGTTCAACTTACCCTTCGGCACTAAAACTCTGTGGCATTCGTTCATCAACGGAATAAAGTTGGTAATATGTTCCATAATTTGCGAAGCGTAGATAGTGTCTACAGATTCATTGTCAAAAGGCAGTTTACCCTTCTCTAAATCCAACTGTAGGTCGCATTCAGCAGCAATGTCGATATTGATGTAGCCCTCTTCAATGTGGTCGCCACACCCAAGATTCAACTTTAAGTTTTTCTTTCCTGCCCACTCGTTTACGAATGGTCTTCCTGGCTTCTTAGCCATCTTGTACCTTTCTGGTTACTTAACTATAACCTTGCCGCTTTTGCCGGTATCTAATGCTGTGTTAGTTTTCCATACCTGCCCTTCTTCTGTTTCGTATAGCCACTTCTTTAGCAGGTTTGCATCTCTCGCAATCTCAGGCTTCTCTTTGGATAACTTCTGGTATGCGAGTTCATCAATGCTTCCGATAAGACGCATATCCCTATTGTCTGACCAATTACCGTCATTATTCTGGCGGAACTTATGAGCCTGAGCCATCTCTAGTGACGAGTCCTTAATGTGGTTAAACACCATATCGTCGCCGTCTAGCATTACATTCTGTAGTGTGTCTTTAATAATCATAAGTAAAAGAAGGGGGCTGTGCGTCCACAACCCCCTTTCCGGTTAGAGTTTAGCTAGTGGTCAAACCAGTAATCTTACCACTACCTTTTTCCTGACGACTCTCAAGAGTCATCTCACAGATGATCTGATACTTATCAGCATCACCAACTTTCGCAATCTCACGACGCTTAGTAGGCCGCAGATTTGCCTTGCACCACAAGTCCATATCGCCAAGTGTAAAGACTACACCAGCCAGCGAAGTGTTCATGGTATGATGCAGACGTACCGAACAAACACCGAAACTCGACTCGTACACGTTGACTGCCGAGGTCAGTTTGCTCTCATCAGCCATGGCATAACGTGTGTTGGTAGTAAAGCCGTCAAACTTACGCTTCTGGAATGCACCACAAAGCGTAGTAAACGGGGCCAGACCACCCTGCGCCCAAATAAGTTGCAGGTTGTCGTTATACATGTCTTCGGTAAGAGCCTCGGTGCCTGTACCAGTACCAGTGGTTACATTAGTTGCAATCCAACCAGAGATACCTTTCAGAGTACGGGCGGTACCAGAAGCGCCAGAAGCGGCAGTAGTATTGACAACGAGTGCGTACTCAATGTCTTTTGCCAGTTCTTTGAGGTTCTTCTGAGTTTGATAGTTCAGTTCCGACTTACGACCTGCGGAGTTAACCACGTCCTGAGTTTCAGTGACCATGTAGGTCTTCTGAAGAATCTGAGTGTAGTTACCGGCACGGACAGTCGGGGTTGCCGAAGTAGCAGTAGCGTCAGCACCTTCAATAGCCGCATTTTGAGCAGCAGCGGCGAGTGCATCAGTTTGCCATTCGTGGTAGGTAGCCGCAGCCCCTACAGTTTTAGTGTTACTTGTGACAAAAGTTTCTAATGGACTTATGTTCTCAATGATGTCCGTTAGGTCTTCACGATTACCGATTGCTTGATAAGTTTGAAATTTGGAATCAGCCACTTTAATCTCCTAAGAGATTGACTACCCCAATCTGGCCTCTATAACAGCGGCCCAATCATCTTTGTCACCTGACTTCTTTGCTTTTGCAATAAGTTGTGCTTCAGTGTTAACTTTCTGTTTTACACCTGCTCCGGTCTTCTCAACTTGAGTAGCCTTTTTAACTTTCTTCTTCTTTGCCGTTGCGGGGGCTTTAGCCTTACCGCGGGCCTTTTCGTAAAGTTTGTTAATTCGGATAATCTCACGGATTCCCTCAACCCCACGTTTTCCTGCGTGAGTTTTATCGTTGATTTCGTCCATAGTCTCGTAACCGAGTTCTTCAAGTGCAAATTCAGCTAACGCCCTGGCCTTCTCTTGGCAGAAGTCTGGTATACTCGAAAATAGGAGTGTGTCAATCTCTGTCTGTTTGCTTTGTTGCAGTTTTTGTGTTTCTTTTCTTTGCCGAGACTGTACCCGCAAATCTTCCTTTAGATCGCGCAGTCTTTCGACTTCCAGTGTGTCACCCGTTTCAGCAGCTTGGGCAATATTAGCGTTAATATTCTCAGTAACGCCTTTTGGGTCGCGCTCGTATGCATCTTCAAGTGTGCGAGGTGCTTGCGAACTTACAACCGTTTCTTCAAGTTTTTTGAGGGTTTCTTGGATTTCCTCAAGTTTGCGCTCAGACTCTTGCCGCTTTTTGCGTTCTGCTACAGCGGTTTTAAGTAGCCCTGCTTCTGCATCGTTGAGTTCTGCCTCGTCTTCCTCTTCCTCAATTTCGTCGTCACCCGCCGATTCCGCAGGTTCTTCATAATCCGTGTCGTCCTCAGAGGCGGCTGATTCCTCTTCTTCTTCTACAACCTCTTCTTGTTCAGGCTCGACTTCGACTTCTTCTTCTTGAGGTGCTTCTTCAAGTGCTGCCAATTTTGCGTCAATATCAGATTGACTTAGTTCTGTTTCTCTTGCCATGTTCTTGTACCTTTCTCGCCCGTTGGTCGGCGACACCATAAAGTTGTTTGCGCCCTTTAAGATGGCGACTCTTGTTCGATCATCTTCTTGTCAGTCTCAAGGTTGGTTAAGTACATCTTGAAGCCTTGAATTGACTGAGCATGTTGGAAAATTATCTCTCGTTTACTCGTTTCGTTTATCTCTGTACCAATCCATTCGGTAAAGAGTTTGAATAGTACGTCTTCTACATACTCGTCTGTTAGGAAATGATTACTGAGGTGCTGGGCCTCCTTGCCCTTGACCACCTTCTGCTCCTTGCTCAACGACCTGCGAAGCCGCTTGAATAAGTCCATTTACATCTATTCCTTTCTCTTGCAAAATTCCAAACGCTGCGTTTACTATTTCCGGTGGTATCTGCCCTTGCGCTTTTGCAGGGGCAGTTGTGTACTTGTCGGTGTTCTTAAAGCCCATAAGCTCATAAACACTCTTCAGCATTTGATGGAGGTTTTCAGGAGTAACAACACCGGCCTCTGCACCTAATGGCGCTCTGTCCATCATTTGCATTAACTGGTTAATCTTAATGTCGTTTGAACCCGTACCAACACCTACGTCAATTGACAGGTCGTATTTACCGTCTAGTAACTCTGGGTTGACCTCTTGCCACTCTTCATTCAACCTAATATTCATTTCAGCATCGAAATACTCAAGGTTCATGTCAACAAACGCTTGGAACAGGTCTTTCACTCCCGTTTCAGCGTAAAGTCTAGCAATCAACTCGATTCTTTGCTGGGCCGCACCCATAATCTGATTAATACCTGAAGCGGTCTTATTTAAAGACTTGGAATCAAGCCCTTGGTTGTAACGAGTGATACCTGTGCGGTTCTCTTTCCACATTTGCACCGTGTCAAGCATATTATATGCTGAAGGTGGTAGTGGGTTCATTGCTACAGGAGCAATACAGCGTGACGGGTCAATATCGTAAGCGGTTCGCCACTTAGCACCAGGATGATTGTTGTCTAAAACGTCATCCATATTCAAGCGATACGGGTTGACAACCTCGACACCGTTGTTCTGGTAGTAAATGTTGTCCAGAATAGCCCTTGTAAGCGCCGTATTGAGCTTCTGAAGCTGCATAACCCATTCTGCGATAGAATACCCGACTGCGCGATGTTGCTTCCTTACAGACGTTAATACGCAAAATGGTGGTTTGCCGTAACTGTTGTCTTCTTGCTCTAAAATCTCATCACCGTAAATTAATACTTTCTTAGGTGACTTATTTCCATCAGAGTCGTAGTCGTATAGATAACATTCGTATATGTATACGTAATCATCGTCTGCATCGTCTTGCAAATAACCAATACCGCCAATATCTTCAAATCTCTCGTCACGGAGAACGTCTGAGGCTTGATCTGAGGCGTTTGCAGGAGCGTCATTGACGGTTACATCGTACTTATTTAGGAAATTCTTGTGTACCCGCTTCTTATGAGCGACAAATTCAGCCTCTTCGATGGATTTCATCGTAAGATTGTGAATAAACTCTTCAGGTGGTACTGCTTCGGCCATCGGCTTTGCTGATTTAGTAGTTCTCGTACCTTTTATGTCGTAATATACTATTTCTGGTTTGATTACTGTACCAAATTCGTCTTCAATAGCCTCAGAAGCGACAACCATCTCTTCGGAAGTAATCTCAAAGTCTTCGTCGTTGGCATATACAGCGTATTCTTCCTCTGTAAGCTCTTCGTATTCTTCTTTTTTCTGGGTTTCTGACTCGTCCCACCAATATTTCACGGCTCCGAGCTTATTCATCAGCCCGTCTTTAAACCAATCGTAAAACAGGTTGAATCCGTCCATGCCTTTAGTGAAGTCGTAGTTAACCTTTTCCTGCATTAACTTAGCGGCTTGTTCATCACCTGGGCCTTGTGGTCGCAATTCAACGATATTATGCCCACCGTAAAAAATAGACATCAATGCTGGCATAACCCATTCAATCGTGTCGGCTACATCAGTTTGGTTGATTTGAGAACGGCCTTTAATATCTTGGAGCTTCACCCCGTCAATATCGACAGCTTCACCTTCGTATGCCCTCATTATGTACTCGCGTTGCTGTTGCAACTCTTCCATATCTTCGATGGCATCTTGAAGCTCTAGCACTGCTCTAGTTTCAAATTCTGTCATGCTACACTAATCCTTGATTGACGCAGAGGTTTCTGTTTCTGGTCTGTGCTAAACCTAAAATCTTTCAACATCACGTACAAATACTTCAATAAGTCCAAACCGTCATCGTGCCAGAGAGGGAACTTGTCCATCTCTGCTTTCAGCCGGTCTATGTACGGTTGTGGAATAGCAGAACTATATCTAATCTTTCCGTTAGCCAACGGCCATGCAATAGCACTCTCAATAGAAGTATGCTTAGTAATCCCTTTACCTCGTTCTGGTTTGAGAATAACCATGTTACCAACGTCGTTTGATACGTGCCGTCCTTTAGCCCTCAAAGCCGCAGCCATGTGGTCGTCAAAGGTAGCCTGACCGACTTTCTCTATACCGAGTTGCTGAATCATCCCGTTACGCAAATACATATTCGTTCCAGTTAAAACAGAACCAGAATGATTCATCTGCTCAATAATTAAATCTTCAATGTAAATGTCGGACGTACCTACTTCATCAATCGAAGGCACAACACCAAACACTCCCATTGCCCAGCAGTCTCTACCGGACTTCTGCTTGTCTTTATCACCGGCAGGGTCAACGATCATAAACTTCATCCTATCCAACGGAATGAACTCATGGTCGATATACGTCATCATGGACGAATCCAACTTAATGTCGCCTTTCGGTGTCGGGTCACATAACTGCTGTGAATTAAAATGTCGTGAGGCTTTAGCAATCTCCCACGTCTTAGGTTCCATCAACACAGGGTCGCCATTAGCCGTACCGTCTGTAGAGCCTGGAACTATCCTAGCGTGAAAAATCTTCTCGTTGTTTGAGGGGTTAATCATTTCCTCAACCCGCTTAATAGGGCCAAGGTGAGCATAGTAAGTACCAATAACTCTTCTAATGTCATCGTCTGAGCCTGTTCCGAGGTTGACATAGGACATTTCAAACTTAGAAAATACCTTGTCCAGCATGTCGGGAGAGTCTTTTATATCGTCGGTTTCAATATCGTCGAATACGTTTCTCTCAAAGTGACGACCTGTTGGCATACCTTCTACCAATCCCCACGCCTCTATGTTCGATTCCTTACGAGCTGAGTTCGCACCCTTGAAAACCAGCCCGTCATCTTCAGACCACTTAGGGGCTTGGGTTTGAGGGTTTTGCCATAACACGTCTGGAAACGCCATCTTTAAAAGATCGCTTTCCTCACACAATGTTTTGATAGACCTTAAAAACGCCTTTGCCAGTGGTCTAGCGTAAGCAAAAATACCGTTGCATCTCTTCTGGTCTTTTAAAACGCATTGGAGAGTTTCGGCCTGAGTAATAATAACGGACTTAAAATGAAATCGCGCCCAAATATCTATCGTGTCTGACTGTGGCCCGTCTTCTACCTCACGGCACATCTTGACGACAAACGGGTGGTTCGCCTTCTCGATACCCATTACAAAACAAACGATGAAGAACAGGTCTTGAAGGATTAGAGTTCTGTACGTTGCGGCTTCAGGTAGTTCTCCGGCCTCGATAGCTTTAAAAATCTTGATATAGTCATGCTTGTATCTGCAATCTTTTCGAGGCTCAAACTTAATCACTTGTTAAATGCGTTCTTTGGAACATGCCCTGCGGCTATTAAGGCTTTCTTTTGTGTTTCAGTTAAAGGCTCACCCATTTCATATTTCAGGATGGCGCCCTTCAGTTGTGCATTGCCCATCTGTGTACCCTTTGGGGCTGGGTCTTCTTTCCGCATCTTGTTGTATGGATTTCTACTATCGCCTCTGTATCCCATTTTTTTTCCTTTACTTTTTAAAATTATCGTGTATAGTTCTAATCAAAGGAGACAAATTATGAAAACTTTATTCACAATATTTCTGTTCTCGTACTTAATGATGACTCAATTAGAATTAGAACTCAAAGCCAAAGAACTCCCAGGAGTCAACTTTGAAGAGTTCCTAATCTTCCTGCACTTTGAAGTAGAAGGTATGAAGAAAGACAAGCTTATCGAGAAAGAAACTCTCAAGAAACTGAAATCCCTGCTACCTCCCTCTCGATTTCATAAGCGCATAGACCACAAGCAGCTGTAATTAACTTCGTCTCCTTGTTGTACTTCGGCTTCCAAAACTTCCCCGACTCATGCGGGTCATTCGCACACGCGAAACATAACTCGTACTTGTCAAACTTCTGCATCACTTTCCTTTCATCAACGTAATCACCTTATTCACCAGTGGCCCTTTCTATTCTGTAGTAGCTATGCTCTATGCCATAGCGGGAGATGTTGCAACCTACATATTTAAACTCGTAACCGTCAAACACATCGACGTTACGCTTCATCAACTGCCAATCGCCACCCTCGCCATGAATAATATCAACTAAAGCCACAGGCACGTATTTAAACAAATCAGCCAATACTTCAGCCGGTGAAAGAGAATGTGTTAACACACTCAAACACAAACCGAAGTCAAACTGCCGGTCTAACTCAACAGGTAAGAGATGAAAATCTTTTCCAGGGTTGATAGACTTCGCCAAATTTATAGCCTCAGACGAAATATCAACACCAACATAATCATCGAAAGACTGAGCCAACTGACCCCACCCGCAGCCGTAATCCAAACACGAACCGGACAACTTAGCCTCGCCTATCAATCCTAATTTCAACAACAACGAACCACTACCGCTTCCAGGTACACCGGCAGCTCTGTGGTGGTCATTATATGCTTTGACGTATTCAGACTCATTCAAGAGCTTTCTCTTCCCGTATGCCGGTGGAACTAACACCACCTGTATAGCCGATGTACTTAATCGGTATCTTGTTCTGGTCTAATATCCACTTGCCAGGAAAATCTATATTATCGTCACCACGCATAAACACCAAATCTCGATGCTTTCTCATGACCTCAGAAAACTCGTCTGCGGGGTCAATATTACGGGTAATGATAACTTCATCTGCCAAGCCTGTCAGTAATATGTTCCTACGCCTATGCTCAACAGTCTGAATTGGTATCTTGTCTTTAATCCGATAGCAAGCCAAGTCGTCGTGAATAACAACAACCACCCACTCGCTATTAGCCTTCATAACCTCTAAAATATTCTTGTGGCCTTGGTGAAAGCAATCCATTATGGCGGCGGTTAAACTAACCCTCAACTTTCTTCCTTTCTGGAACAACACTGCATCCCGTACTTAGGTGTCTGCCAATCTCCATACCGACTAACCAAATAATCTTCTATCTTCTCTGGAACCGGATAAGAACCAAATCGAGTATCCACCATACGAGGTATACCAATAACATCACTACCGTCACGCCAATGACCGCCTTCACAATGAGAAACATAATCATCACCGTCCGTATAGAAGAAACACAAATCCACGATCATCAAGTCTGAAGCCTGAAACGCCAGTTGATGAAAAACTCCATCCACCGAAACCTTCCGTATCAACTCAAACTCATTTTCAAAAATTTTTCTCAGCGCCAACGCATCTGCATCATAAACGCAAACGTCAATATCAGTATCACGGGGTATAAATCCACCATCTCGATATATCCCCAACGCTGTGCCAAATCCAAAGCACCAGGAGTACCCTTCCAATAACCGTACACAGGTGTCCAAATATCGCTCTGGTTGGTCTATCTTATCTACGGACGTGAATACTATCGGCATCCGGTTGTGTATGCTTATATTAGGAACCGCCATCTTTATCTTTCAAGTTATCAAGATATTGATCTAAACACATCTGCCGTATCGACAAAACTTGTTTCTCAGTGAGAGAGTGTGTCTTCATTGTATATTCTATAAGCTGGTCTTTAGTAATGCCAGCCCACCTCGCACAACCTATAGCCGTGTATTTATCAAATTTAGCCATAATGTAGCCAATCTGCGATATATGGTCGCTAGTTATATACTTACGATGGAAAACTAAGTGTTTCCCCCGTGTGAGATAGCATTCTCAATCTGAATAATACACACGATATGGTATAAAGGGCGTTTCAAAAATTATTCGTAGCCCAAATGGTATCTCATTCAATTTCACCGCGACCTCAATAAAGACCCCTCCCCCCCCCTTACACGATTGTAGAATATCCTACATGGTCGCATAACAGCCAATATGTCAACTTGTAACGATTCCGCACACTTACGAACCGTCTTCCGTAGCATCCCCTGCAAATTGCGTCAAATCTACCAGTTTGATCGACACATTCTGCGTAGACTGCCCAGTTTCCAAGCGGTTTGCATCGTTAAATACCTTGAAAGCAGCGGCAATAGAAGACGCTTTTTCTGATTCCATATCCTTATTGAGTAGCTCAGTTAGGCATTTGTTAGCGGCCATATCCTGTAGTGTACTCTTGTTACCTTGATATGCTTGTAGTTTGTCTAAGTGTTCCTTATACGGTGCTAGTCCTTCGTATGCTTGGGTTTTACTTATACCTTGGTCATTAGCTATTTCTTGATACGTCATGCCTTTAGCACGTTGCTTTATGCCTTTGGTTATATCAAACTTAGCATGGCTGTTCTGTTCTCTTACCGTTAGGGTTTGTTCATCTATCTTTATTTGTCTTTCAGCCTTTGCCATTGTATCAGCCTATCTTGTAAACTGGTTGTTGATAGTATGGTTTGATTCTCTCTATCACTTGGACGCTGTTCTTTGCCTTGTGTCGTCTTATCCTATATAGTGATAGTTTGTTATATCGCATGATTTAAACTTTCTTTAAATTATTTATCTTTTTATGTTGACATACATTGTATGTGTGTTATTGTCTACTCAACTTAAACGAATGGAGGTACAAAATGTATGCATGGACTCACGACTTATACAGAAAAGACGAGCCTATTATTAAAAATATTGAAGTGCGCATACATAAAGACAATTATATCGGTGAAATAGTTTATAGAGAAACCGTCTTAAACGTACACCATGATAATGCTTATGAAACAGCCGAAAAGGTTTTGCAACAGTATATAGAATCACTCACTAACTAATAGGAGGATATATCATGAAACAAACAGTTAACTACAATGACTTCCGCGATGCATTCCGCAACTATGATCGTCTTGATAACTTCCCTAATGGTCTGGAAGCACTCTTTGACTTTATTGAAGAACTTGACGAACAATGCGAAACCGAAACAGAGCTTGACGTTATTGCCTTATGTTGTGAGTTTAGCGAACATGATTCAGCAGTTGATTGCGTTGCAGATTGCGGTTATGACGCTCAACTTGAAGCCTTTGAAGAAGATGAAAAAGAAGAAGCTGCGTTAGATTACTTGCTAGACAATACAATGGTTATTGAGTTTACTGGCGGTATCATCATTCAAGACTTTTAATCCCTCTTTGGCTCCGTCATTCAATGGCGGGGCTTATAGGGTGATTAACTATTAACCGGCATTATGCCAGAAAGAGAGCTTGCCATGTCAAAAACAATAAACCGTATAGAACTAACCGAAACATTAGCTCTTACAGAATGCAATGATGGTTTCTGGCTATATGATAAAACAAGGGGCATGAACCTAGCAATGAGAGCGAAAACACCGCAAGAGGCATTCACTAAAGCGTTGACTTATTATCAAAACCGGCTAACCAAAGTTGAACAGCAATATAATAATCTTAATGTAAAAGTTGAGTCTTTCGTTGATTCCGTCACCAACCAAGATGAAGATTGGAGTTAATCATGTTTGAACTAACCATGCTATTTGTTTTCTTCTCTGTTGTTATTGTTTCTCTATTCCCGAAAGGATAGCTTATGACCGAAGGAACCGTTATACTAATCCTGTTACTTGTTTGTGCTGTATTCTTTGACTAACTACTAAATGAAAGGTTATTATCATGTACGA
>Ga0316189_10001604_pt1 | contig 22449 bp, 37 predicted proteins | sample LowCovwburrow_MG_FD_204930 | JGI IMG/M metagenome (GOLD analysis project Ga0316189, IMG submission 204930) | Coastal sediment microbial communities from Maine, United States - Lowes Cove worm burrow | ecosystem: Environmental > Aquatic > Marine > Coastal > Sediment | place: USA: Maine... | reverse complement strand
ACAACAAAGTAAGTCGATCGACAGGATGTTAAACTAGATCTTCCTCTTTTTTTAACAGATGACAAAATCAGAATCATGAAAAAGTACCTCTCTCTCACAATCGAAATGAAACACGGCGGATACTTCAACGAAGACATCGAACTAAGTGACATCTACAAGGTGGCCAAGCTGGCTGAAGAACATCTTAGCGTAAAGGTTGAGGTGGTCGAAACTACCGAGCACGACTTTGACTCTATTTTCGCATACTAATCTATCACATTATGACAAAGCAAGAAAATTATTACCAAGTTCTTTATTCTGATGGAGTAACAGAATTGGATTTAATTGTAGCTAGTAACCTCACAGAAGCTAAAAAAATAGCTGCTGAAAACGCTAAAAACTACCCAACGGCATATTATAAAGTTGCAAGATGCTACAATGGAGGGGTAAGAGGTTCAAGCCCGCAAACAAACTGGCATTAATCACAATCATTGGGAGCTGGTACACGTGACAAAGTAGCGGCCAGCTCCCACAAAAATCACATTATGAATTTCGAATTTGACATACAAGTGACGGGTTTCAAGATCTACACTCAGCCGGAAGCCGTTGAGTTTAACCGTGGTGATGAGATCACTATCACGAAGGCCGGGAAACACCCATTTAAGGTAGGCACGAACGGGATCATCTTGAAGGTGCTGGACGGACTTCGCCTGATGGTTGAAGGCCAAGACGCTGAAGGCAATATCGTCCGTAAGGGCGTGGACTACGAATTTATCCAATCAATTTAAACCAAACGACATGAACGCTGACAGAAACATAGAACTAATGCTGAGATACAGCAACTACCTCGACCATGCTGACGACGGCAACGGGATTGACATAACCACGGGCGAACCGCTCTTGGACTTTGACGAATGGCTAAATAATTAAAAAAACCAACGATGACAAATTCAGCTCGAGAGGTGCACGTCACCTACAAAAAGACAGACATCGAGAACCCTACCATAGTGACCGATGCTACGATAATGGCCAAATACCTTCGGGAGCTATGGCCCCTACCCTTGAACCGGAAGGAATGTTTTATGGCCGTCTACCTCGGCCGGGGCAACAAGATCCTTGGACACTCCACCATCGGGATCGGTGGCATGGATGCAGTATTTTTCGATAAGCGGCTGATCTTTCAGGAAGCTTGCCTCGTGGGTGCCAGCGCCATTATCATTGCACACAACCATCCCAGCGGCGGTCTAAAGCCGAGCAGCCAGGATATTAATCTCACCAAGGAGATGCGGGCAGCTTGCAAGATCATGCATATGCAACTGCTCGACCACCTGATCATTACTGAAGATTCACATACCTCAATTTAACGCTATGAGAACACCAACAATTTACCAGTTAGACAAATTGATCGGCCTGTATAAGCGAGCCCTATCTTACGAATGGACGCCAAAAGATCGACATGAGTACATCACTTTGAACCACCTCGAGAACGGTTTGTGCATAGCCCTGGTGAGACGGTTAGGCTGCGAACTTGGTGCCTTTGGCCCCTGGTTTCGAAGTCACGGGATCAATACCCAGTCGTTCCAATGGCCGACTTATACTCAAACGCATGACGCCGACACCTTGAAGCCTCGATTGCTGTGGCTGCAGACCAGACGTAAAGAGATGTTCGAGGTAGCCAAAGCGGAAGCCGAAGCGGAATTTATAGTGAAGGCATGGAAGCGGGAAAGGCAATACAGTGAAAAGGCGAAGCCTTTGTGCAAGATCCATCGAGGGCCGTTCTGTGTGACCATCGATGTAGATGGCAGGAAAATACGACACACGGGCAACGTGCCTAAGTTACTCGATGCTATCATGGACACAAACGAAGATCTGCATAAGCGGCTCGGGTATAGGGTGGAGCGCACCCGGTCAATTAAGAATTATTAATCACTTTTTAAACACTATAGCGAATGTCACTAATTAGATCCGCAGCCGAATTGACGCTGCAACAACACGTAAAAATGCTCATATATGGTCAGCCAGGGATGGGTAAAACTACCCTTGCATTGTCCGCACCTAAACCCCTACTATTCGACTTTGACGGTGGTATTCACCGGGTAAACTTCCAGCACCTCGATGGGGTGGACACAGTACAAGTATCGTCATGGGAAGACTTTGTGCAAGTACTAGAGGAAGATCTGTCGAAGTACGAAAGCTTGGTGATCGATACCGGAGGCAAGTGTCTCGACTACATGGGCGAATACATTATGCGCACCAAACCCAAGATGAAACGTGGTGCGGGTTCTTTGACCCTGCAAGGGTATAGAGAAAGGAAAGGCATGTTCTCGGAGCTGATCAAACAGGTGTCGCTCATGAAAAAGCATATCATCTTCGTTGCCCATCGAGAAACCAAAACAGAAGGTGACGACACCAGGTACGTGCCTCAATTTGGTGGCTCCAACTACGACAGCTTAGTAACTGAGCTGGATCTGGTAGGCTATCTGGAAGCAGATGGAACGAAAAGGACGATAACCTTCAACCCTTCCAGCCGGAACGACGGTAAGAACACGTGCAACCTAGCCCCTATGCTCAAAGTACCTGTTCTGATCGATGCTGATGGAAAGTCTGTCCAGGACAATGTATTCCTTGAACATGTTATTGGCATCTACGACAAGAGGATCCAAGATCAACAGAACCTTGGAGCAAAGTACAGAGAGCGGGTCCAGACCATCCGGGAGCACATAGCTAACATAAGCACTGCTGAAGATGCAAACCTATTTATCGAGAGCATAGCCGAGTATAACCACGTAGGGAACTCCAAGCTATTGGCAGCAAAAGAACTTCGCGCCAAGGCCAAGGCTCTCGGGTTAACGTTCAACAAAAAAACAAAAGAGTATGAAGAGGAAGGACAGACAGTATAGATTCTATGCGACTTTGCTGGACACCTTCGAAGGTTATCTGAACTGTGACAAAATATACCAACAGTATTATGGTCGCAGCAACGACCCTAAGGTGAGCGAAGACGAGTTCGCACAGACCAAGTATCTGGAACTGATCGACAAGATCAACCGGGTGCCACGGGAGTTCAGCGCTGCAGCTGACAGAGGTATCGCCTTTAACCTGGTGTTGGATTGGTGTATCACTGGGCAACGTTCTGACGAAATCGAGGTGATAAAGGCTAACGACTATGCTATCGTGGTGGAATACAATAATGAGCAATACCCTTTCCCGAGGTCGATCCTGCTTCCTATAGTGGAACGTATTAAAGATGGACTTATGCAAGTGTGGTTGGAAGGGTACTTGCAGACCACCAAAGGCCGGGTAAAGCTTTGCGGATATACCGATGCGGTGATGCCTTTCAAAATTACTGACGTGAAGACCACCAAGCAATACAAAGCTTTTAAATATCGCGATGGCTGGCAGGCAGATGTTTACATGTACTGTGCTCGTTGCGAAGGCTTCGAAGTGTCAGAGTTTGAATACCTGGTGACAGACTTCAAGAAAGTCTATACAGAAACGTACACATGGCAAGAAGACACCGAAAGCAAGCTGGTCGGGATCTGTGAACAGTTCATCGACTTCATAGATCAGCACGAAAAAGTAATTACAGACGAAAGAATTTATAATTTAGAACCGCAAAAAGTAGTATCATGAATAGATATAGCATACACGTCCAAGCCATGTTGTCAGACGATGACGCCGTGCAATGGGAGCAGATCGTAAATCATATGAAAGGTGGTAAGCCAGCCGTTCGGCTTTCCCAAGGGAAGGTGATAAGAGCGCTGATGGACCTCTACCTTCGTAAAAAGCTGGCTCAAAAGTGAGTTGGGTTCTCATGTAGTTAATTTTGGTTTAGCCCGGGAGCTGCCAGGCTTCCGGGCTTTTTAAAAATAAAACTGCCAAAACCAAGCTTACTACCACATTTATATATATATTTGTATGGATGACAAAATCAAACTACCATGTACAACAAATCTAGAGTATTCCAAGCAGCCCATTTTTTCTATCGTAAGCCAGGTTTCGAACTTTCTTGGTCTATGGCCCTGAAGCTGGCACACGCCAAAGAGCGGATGATCCAAACGATGGCTGATCATAAGATCACCTTCGCTTACATCAAGAAGTCTACAGGCGAAAAAAGAATAGCACACGGCACCCTCAACGAGGCGATTGCCGAAACCAAGTTCCAGTTTACCGGGACAGGTACACCCAAACCCCATGACATCATTACTTACTTCGACCTCGATAAACGTGGCTGGAGATCTTTTAACCTTCAAAATTTAGTAGCCGTATGACACGCGAATCAATGCTTACTGATCTTTTTAACAGCTTTGGCAGAGTTTACCACAACGCAGCTCAGAAGCCGCAAGCCCAGCGAAAGATCGTTTCCCTGGACATCGACCAGGACCAAATTCAGATCAACTTTGAAGACACCGAAACGGTGATCTTAGAATCTCTTGCTTTCTTGAAATCCTATAACGCCATGAGTGAAGCCGTGGCGCCTATCCAGCTGCACCAAGTAACAGAGGAAGATATCAAACTCTACCTCACCATCGAAATGGGTTACTGGCTGGCCTAAGATCTGATTTTGTTGTTTTTATTTGGTTTCTAATGTGTGAGGCGGTCTGTGGTAGGGCCGCCTCTTTTTCAAAACCTTTTCAATATGAATCTCGAGAAAATTAAAGCTTTCGCCCTCGACAATTTCAACACGACGCCGCAAGATTATCCAAAGCTGCAAGATTTAGATCCGGCGCAGGTGAATTTCCTTGCGAGAAATCTTGCTGATCTATCTACGATATACGTAAATGAATATTTAATGGCACTTGAAACTGTTCGCGAAATTGATTTTAAGGAAGCCAGAAATATAGTAAAGGTAATAGTCTGGCAAGCTTATGAAAATTGGTGTGACGATGAAAAAACATACTAAGATCTATACCAGCTTTTTCGGCTACATCTCACCAAGTGAGATACCTTGCGAGATCTGCACCGCTCCTGCCGTAGACATCCACCACATAGAGCCGCGAGGCATGGGGGGAAGCAAACTGAAAGACTTTATCGAAAATCTGATGGGTCTCTGCAGAAACTGTCACGATGACGCTGAAGGCCACGTCTACACCAAGGAAGAATTGGTAGCCATTCACCTAAATTTTATAATCAATAATCGACCGGACTATGTACTACAATACTACGGGTATAACAGACCCTAAAGAACTGGAACGTCTGCGAGGGCAGACCAATAAGCAAGAAACATATGTCTTGAAGATATTCCTTGCGCATCCTGATCAAGGCTTTTGCGCCTCAGAGATCACCGATCTGATGTTGGAGCGCTTACAGGGTGATTTAGAGAAGATGTCTCTATTGAGCGCAATTCATCGCGGTATAGCGGTAGATAAGAGCGTTCGCAGATCCATCACTAACCTGGTGCGAAGGCATCTCATGCTGATCAAGACCAGTGAGAAGCGGAAAGGTACTGCAGGGAAAAAGAATTACGTGTACAAGCTGACCGATTTGGCCAGTTTTCTATATTCACAACATTAGTCACAACATCATGAAAAAGTACCTTACATTAGACCGCATAACCTGGGCCTTTCTGGCATGGGCGACCATCTATTTGATCATCATTCCAATCTGCAAAATCATATGAAAGACGACAACTACATAACCATCCAAGGCTGGATGATAAATCGTCTAAAATTATCAGGCAATGACCTCTTAATTTACGCCATTATTTATGGCTTCAGCCAAGCGAAAGACCACTGGTTTAAAGGCCGAAAACAATACCTGTGCGATGCATGTAATTGTAGCCCATCGACAGCGAAAAGAACACTTAAAAACCTGATGCAAAACGGGCTCATTTATCAGAAAAAAGAGCTTGTCGGCGGAGTGACTTTTTACCACTATCAAGCCATAGGTCAAAATGACCCCCCCTATGTCAATAAGACCTTTTCGGTGGGTCAAAATGAACCGACCCCCCCGGGTCATAATGACCCCCATTATAATACTAGTTTAGATAATACTATTAATAACCCTAGCGAGGAACAAAAAAATTATGAAATTTCAGTTGACGAAGGGAGCACCATGAGCGAAGAGGAAGTACGCAAGTTTATCAACCCTGACGACTACACGACTCAGCTGGCTTTAAAATCTTCTGGCCTACCCATTGACCGGATGGACGAAATGATCGATTTGTACGTCGTCGCAGTGGCTGATCAGGTCGAATTTAATGGCAGCGAAAAGCTAGTGCGTGCACGCTTCAAGAAGTACGTAAAAAATGCAGCGATAAATATCAATCGCCGCGGCAATTTTTCTCAACCAAAAAAGAAAGAAGATGTCGAAGACTGGTACAAATGATCTCGATCCCAAGCTGTTCACCGATAAAAGCTTGGAAGAACTCAGACGAGAGCAAACGAAAAAGGAAGCTCCCAAGGCTCCACCAACTAAAGCCGAAATCGAATATGCCAGGACGCTTTGGAAGGAACATAAGCCAGATGGCCCGATCGGAGATCTAGATATCGCCCTACAAAGCTTTCAGAGGGACTATGTGCAACGATCGGCCAAGGCCCCTACACCAAGCCCGATGCACTACGCAGATGCCCGCATATTGCTCTGGGAGACGTTGACGCATCTCATGCCGGATGGTACAAAGTATGAGATCGAACCCATCAACCAGCCAGTATATCAGAATCTGCTTAAGTACTTCCTGTGTGATCCCAGCTCAGAATATGACCTGAAAAAAGGGATCTACTTGTTTGGTGATGTGGGCCGGGGGAAATCGTTTCTGATGAAAGCCATCCAGATGGTGATGCGAGTCATCAAATTTGAAGCCCGACAGTTTACCCGGGAGTCGTGCCGCGACATCGTATTTCGAGTTGGTGAGACAAAAGAGATCAACGTGCTCAGAACGTTTTTTGATGGCCCCTACTGCTTCGACGATTTCGGGTACGAAGACAAGACCGCCAAAGTGTGGGGGCAAGATCATTCCATCATGGAGGAGATCCTAGTGCAGCGATACGACAAAATGGTAAACTATGGCCTGATGACACACATCACCTCGAATCTTCCACCAGAAAAAGTTAAGGACGTGTACGGATCTGCTCGCCTAAGTAGCAGATTTTACGAGATGTTCAATTTTATGCACCTTGAAGGGATAGACAAACGCAAATCAATCAACAGATGAAATATCAAAGCAGCTGGCGAATAATGGAAGCAAAAGCCAAGTTTGAACCCAAGGTGGTTCGAACTGAATCCAATACGATCATACTCAAAGACCTCGCCGGGTACAAAGTCGGGCATTGCTACCTGACCCACAAGAAAGCCCATATTCGATACCACGGCTTACGCATTCAGGAAATTGAATTTTTAACCGATGGATTCAGATTGCACTTCAACTGGTATGACGTGCACCACGGAACCCATCATCAACATTAGACACATGAACTACCGAAGAGCTGTAAACCGGATTCGCTTCAACATAGAATCCGGTGTCAACGAATACGAAAAAGATATTTCCAACTTGAGTGACGCCGAATTGTGGCAACACATTTGGGACGACAAAGAATGTCCACCCGTTCCGGCTGACTTTTGTGTGAAAGAACTTAAACGCAGATTTTTTAAACCAAATGGAGAAGACCCAGACGAAATCGAATTAGCAGAAGATATCAAAGATTGGGAAAACTTCAAAACAAAATAATCATGATAAATTTACACGACACAGAAATGAAACCAGGCGTAGAATACTACTGCCTGCATGAAAAAGGAAGCTTCACCGCCAAGCTCCAGCGGATCGACCCTGAAGGTTGGGCGTTTCTTACTCTCACCTCACAATTCCCCGGCAGAGTGTCGAGAGTTGGCGAGTATATGCCCGGTGAGCAGCTTCTACTTAAGCGTAAGCGGTTAACAGCTGTCCCAGTGCATAAGATTACTCCGGAAGTATTATCGTCGCTTAGAGGCCGCCAAAAGCCGTTGCGATGATGTGGGCAGGAATTGACCCCGGCGTAAAGACCGGAGTGGCGATCTGGAATAGCTTCGAACAGGAGTTTTATGAGATCAAAACTTGCACAATGACCGAGGCCCAAATATTGGTACTCTATTATTACGACATCTACAAAGACAAAGGCGGATTCGCTTGTCGGATCGAAGATGCGAGGCTTCGAAAGTTCTGGCCAAAGGGTGTTGGCAGGCTTCAGGGTGTCGGATCTGTGAAACGATCCTCGCAGATGTGGGAAGAGTTTTGTCAGGTGCATGATATTCCGCATATGTTGCGCGCTCCAAGCTCTACCAAGATGAATGCCAAGATGTTTGCCCGACTGACCGGGTGGACAGGCAGGACGAGCGAACATGCCAGAGATGCGGCCGTGTCTGTCTTTGGGATGAAACCTAATTTTAACCGTAAACACTTAAAATAAATTTTGTTACTACTAGAATTATATATATATTCGCTGTAGACAAAATCATTAGACATGCATACTATCACAGAACAAGATTACAGAGCATTTTTTTCAGGCAAAGACTTCAGCGTTTTTGAAGAGGCTTGCCCGAACAAACGTCAACACATCATCGACCAGATGCGGAATGTGACGTTCGAATATTTCATTTCCTTTTTTGACTTCGAGGTGCTGGAACTGCCTCTAGATCCCAAGAGATATACAAATGCCGATTGGGACGCTATCGAGTACGTCCTCTTTGAAGACAACGAGGAAGCGGCAAGCTACGAAGACAGAAGATAACAACCCGGTAGGCTTGTCTAGAATTGTTGGCAAAGGCAGGCTATTACCAACGCAAGCCAGATAGGAACCCAACTTATCCGAGTCTGGCACTTTTAATCGCCTTATTATGGCCACACGCAATCCCGATATTCTCTATTGCCCACAGTGTGTCGCAAAATACAGCATCTACTTTAGGTTGCCTGTAGTTTGCGCGCGCTGCGGCTTTGAGATTAGATTCAAACATTCAATGATCTTCACTAAAAAGTATCGACATGAACAGGAATAACGCAATACTGATAGTGGCCTTGCTCGTCATTATGATGGCCGTAATGGCTTCCGGATGCACCAAGGAGCAGACGCACGGCTGGTGCCCTGATCACCCGACATACGTAGCAGCTTGTCAACCTTCTGTGATAAGCCAAGGTGCTTCTGTGATAAGCTTTTTACACATGGGATTCCATCAGTACGAGATCCATGATGGGTTTACCTGGCTGCCTTTGCACGAGGGCTGGGTTGATGGTTGTGCCTCGGTAGCGATCGACTCGCTGAAGTACACTCATTGCGGCCAAAGATATCGAGCTCTGAGGGTCACCTCATACTATGGATTAAGCCAGAACGAATATGTTCGGAGGATCAAAAAAGGACCTAAAGAAATCTACCAGGAGATTGAAAAAACCGGTTCCACATCGGTATATTTGTTTGGTCTAAATGGCGAGCTATTCAGCTCCGATTGCGAACCAGATAAGTACGAGGAATGACCAGACAAGATGCAATCAAAGAGATCGAGCGAGAACTAAAGCTTCGAGAGAGAGTCTACCCAAAATGGATAGCCAGCGGAAAACTTAATCGAGATGTGGCACGCAAGCAGTATGCCAGACTGAGAGCTGCAAAAAACTTTCTGGAAGGTGATATTTACGCAGTAACTGGCAAGCAAAAGGAATTATTTTGAGCGATTTTTTAACCGGGAGAGATCCCAACAATTCTATATTTTTAATGAAACGATTCAAATTTATTTTGGCACTGCCTTTGGCACTGCTATTCATGACCAGCTGTGACAAAGATGCAGAGGTCAAACCAGATCCGACCGAAGACGTGCAACAAGATGCACCTACGGAATCAGAACTTTTGGCTATGGCATCTCAGAATGAAAACGAGGGCAAATCCTACACACAAGACGAACTGCTTGCTTTCTCAGTCGAGGGGCAAAGTTTGCCAGAAGGCGAAACGGTTTGGATCGGCAACGGCAAGCGGAGTGCTGGGGATAACCTAACTATCACCCCAGCTGTATCGGGTTCTTACCGGATCTATCATAAGTACTCCGGTTCGTGGTATCAAGTATATTCAGGCAGTGCAAGCTCTGTGGGATTTAGTTTGCCTTACAACCCTTGGACCGATAATTGCGGAAGCAGCTCAACGTATGGGGCATGGTCGATCGTTCCTGTGGGATGGTCATGCAAGACCTTCCAAATTAAATACACGAATAGTGGGGGGACAGTAGATACTGATCAGTATAATTGCACGGGATTTCAGCATCACTACTTCAAAGCGTACAAAGGCAATTATGGTGGTGGAGCTAATGAGCTGGCGATCCTAGACGGTAGCTGCTCTGGATCTACTTCGTATTGTACACCTTAGATTTTTTAAACCAATGGGAGCCACTTAAACTGCTCCCGTTTTAACCTTAATTATTATGAAGTTTATCAGATTATTGTTTGCGCTGTTCATTTGCACAGCGGCGTTTGTGGCTATCGAGAGCTGCGAGAAAGATGCAGAGGTCAAACCAGATCCGACCGAAGACCATGAAGGATGGGGGACCGGAGACGTGCAAGATGCCCCCACGGGGTTTTTAAGTCTTGATGAAGTGGAGAGCAACCTACGGAGTGCCGGGTATTCTGAAGAGGATATACAGTTAGCCCTTTCCGAATCACAAGGTAGTGAAGCTTTTGTTGAGGATGGCCTAACATATATCAACCAAGCTCATAAAGAGTTGGTTAAGACCAATAAACGGTCAGCCACCCACAACCTGCAATTCAATCCAATTTCTTTGTCTGGGGTGCCAACACACAATCATACGATGTACCAATTGTCATTGAGAACAGGTGGCACGTATTATCATATTGGATGGGTGCAAAACGCACAGCACAACATGGGGCTACCTTTGCCTGGAATTTATATTTGCAACAACTATGGCAATCTAAGGGTAAAAACTTATGTGAGTCCTGCGGAGGAAGATTATCAAGGGGAAGACTGTGGAGAGTTCACGCTCAAGTACACTAAATCTGGTTCATCAATGGACACGGATGTGAATGTTGCTCCATCCCTTTCAGATACTCGCTATAGATTCAGGAATGGAACCCAAAATAGCCCAAGTGAGGGTACTATTATGCTAGGGGATTGTAATGGCAACTATGATGACAGCTGCCAAAACTAAGATGTAATCGGGCGATATTGCCCATAACTTAGGACGCTAAAAAGGGTTCTGGCAAAAGTGTCGGAACCCTTTTTTAATTAGGGCCAAGCTTTCACCTGGCCCCATAAAGACAAAAAAGAGTGACAACTGGTTATGATGTGTGATCGTGGCGGTGTTTCCCAAGCAACCAATTCCACCATCGTTGGATCTTCCAAAGTTCGATTCGCATTTCTTGCGGCTTGTGGCCGTATTTATTTGTTATCCATTTCTTCAGTGCTCCACCTGGGCAAGCTGTGTTTCGAAAGTCGTTGTGACCATAGACAGGCATTTCTCCGAGCGTAGTCATCAGCGATTCGAGCAATTCAGTAAGCGCAAACAGCGTGCAAGTCGGCGGCAACTTGCTTTCCCAGTTTCCACGTACAGCGATCCCGATAGTCGGGGTGTTATTATTCCCCACATTGTAAGAGATCGTGTCTAAGCGCTGCGTTATATTGATCGTACCATCTAAATCTATCACGTAATGGTAGCCAATACCGGGCCACCCTTTCGAGATGTGAAGCCTCGCAGCCTCTTCGATCGAAATCCTGCCGGCAAAGTGATGGATTACGATGCGTTGTATCTTGGCCAGATCTCGTTTTGAATAACGTTTCCATGCGTGTTTCGGTAGAATATCTACCAAGTCGATCGTTACCATAGGAGTCGTTTAAATTTACATGGTTTCTTGTTGGCTTCAGCTTCCTTAATAATACCCTTAACATACAGCTTGGTGTACCTCTTACCTATCGGTAGGGTGATGAGTGCTTTCGCTAGTGCGTCACCATGTGCAGCGTGTAGTCCATCGGCTGTGTCGTCGGTGATTACGTTGCCTCCAACGTATCTGTCGAACATGATGTCATCTTTTCTTGTGGTGTGACCCAAGCGCCAACCATGACCAAACTCGTGGGCCAGAACCTCGATGAGATTGAACACGTTCGGGCCCGGCTTATTTAGCGAGTAATCAAAATCATCGTTTATTACACAGGTCAGATTCGGCGATGCGTACTGTACTGCCAAAGTCGTCTTGTGTAACTTGAAATTAAACGGACTAGGCCTGGTGGTTCCATCGTTCAAGTGAATCACGTTATCTCTTGCCCAATATATCTTCCACTGAGCTTGTTCTGGCCTCGCTGTGGGCTTTATTTGCCACGGGAATACATAAGGCTGCCAAATGGAAAATGCGCTTACAGCGGCTCCTATTTGGTGGTATTTTTCCATATCTGTGCCCCAGTTCACCATATGCCAAAATACTTCCCCCGCTTCACTGGTCGGCATTGGGCCCCCAAATAGCGTGAACTGTTGAGGGATGACCTGGCAAGCGTATGTTATTTTTCCCATTTCGGTGGATTTTTGTTTGCCCACACTAAAGTAACCAGTATCAGTGCAAGCGTGAATAATTTCCAAAAAACCATCTTTTTGTCTTTTTTAAAAAGGGACCGAGAAACTCGGCCCCTCTCAATCAACACCTAGCGAACGAACCCTGAAGGATCTTACCCAGTTGCCCGGAGTTGTGCCACTTCAAGTTGAGCTGTTTTCGTCTTAAGTTGCTCGACCTCTAATTCCTGGGTCTTCAATTCGAGAGCATGTTTCATCTCTACGACCTTAGCTTCCTTCGCTTTAACAACTCCTACGCTCTGCAAGAATGCAATCACCTGGAAGACGACCCCAACTATTGCCGGGACCAATCCCTTAAGCATTGATTCCTGTTCTGTGTCGATGACGTTCAGGCCAACCAAGATTGTGCCTATAGTACCGAGTATGACTATCGCCAGTTGGTACAGTTTACTATTCGTATAATCCATATTTATGGTGTTTAATGACATAGATAATTTCTTGGCTCTAACCATCTCCAAGCCAAGCGGAAAGATCGCTAATATGATCGAAGCCCACTTCCACGGCCCTGGCTTGCGGTACTCGCCTTTCTTATTTTTGAAAGCTCTATTGAAGAAATTCAGGAACGCCAAAACCCATTTCAGAAGCTTGGCGAGAAACTCCAAATTCAATTCGAGCGAAGCCGGGGTAGTCAGCGCGCTATGCCCTAGCAAGCCTTTATGTTTCATGTGGAACTGGATCTTTGCCAGTTCCTTTTCGATCTTTTCTTTCATTGGGTGGTTCTTTCGGGGTTCAATATACGAAGCTCATAGTTCTTTAGCAGCTCTTGGGTCATCTCATCGTGTGGTCTGGTGTCCCACTTGGGACCGTTGCGCCACTTTACGAACCTCACGAAGCTGATCTGATAATCGTCTGGGCTGAACTCCCTAATGGCATAGATCAGGCCGTTTGGGAGAGCGTGCATGTACCAGCCATTACAAGGACTCGGGCAGTTGTCCGGGTCATAGGCATTGGCCACCTGATCCCACTCTTTGTCAAACCATCGGAAGATAGGACGGTAAGGTATGGAAGTGTGTACGTCAATATTATAACCTCGATCAAGTAGGTGTAAGCTGGTATAATTCCATTGCCCCCATATCTCGTCGAGATCCCGTTGCACCAGCGCTGCATCGATGGCCATGATTTCCGTCTTCGATCCCCGAATTTCTATCTGGAAATGTGCGTGACTTTGAAGCCGAACGGATTGCCAAGGACAGATATATTGAAATGCATTGTATTTGTAAGGCTGAAAATTGGCATCCTGAGCGGCCATGTTTTCACGGATATGATCGACCCCTTGTGCATGCAGGCTGATGACAAAAAACAACAAAGGGAATACATATTTCACTTCGTTTTTATTTCGAGTTGCTGAATCTTTAAATCTATTTGGTTTAGCCGCTGCTCTGTATTATGCAGCTCAACTGTGTTTTGTGACACCCTCGTTGATAGCGGGGTCATGTTCTGGTCAAAGTCCTCTCTTGTGAACCTTGGCTTAGAAGTGAAATCGTCGAGCTTCTCAAGCGATGCGCGCATATAAACAGCATCCGAGGACAACCGAACGAGATCTTGTTGCATGTCATTCACGCTGTTAAGAGTCCACCCAACCAGAGCCAAGGACATCCCGGATATCGCCTTGAAAAGAAAATCCACCAGCTTTGATCCCTCGGTAGCACTTCCTCCGGCTGCCTTCTCGATCGCTTCAGTTATTTTTTCTAGATCTTTGTCAGTCATTATTTTTTATATTATCGTAAATAAACCAAATAGTCGAGGCGATCAATCCGAGGGCTAACCACCAGAATACATTGTTCGGCTGATATATATGTTCCATGTTGTGTGTCGTGTTTCATAGCAAACTCCTACTATATCGGTTTAATAATTGATCTGAGTGTTATAGATCTACCCATGCCCCGTTCTCATAAGCTTCTAATTGAGTTGTCGTCTCGTTGTATATAACCATGCCGTTTGTAGCGGTTAAGGCATTCCGCTCCGTGGTAGTGAGGGAAACCAACACCATGGGTTGATTAACGACAACCTCGTCCTCTTCGACAACAACCACATCGCTATTCGTCCATCCACCTGGGCGCATCCTGATTACATTGTCGCTGCCCGATGTTCCTGCAATCAATAACATATCCTCACTGGCAGAAACCGCTTGGTTTCCCCCTCCATTGGTGGCGACTGTGTTACTTGCTCCAAAAGAGATCAGCTGCATACTACTGTTGACACTATTGCTGGCCCTCCATGATGCGTATCCAGTAGAGGATGTATTCAAGACTCGATTGATTACAGAGCTTCCAGATGCGGAAACATGGAGCCCCTCGGTGTCGCCCACGTTGATGGCATATCCTGATGTCTGCGCAGTAGTGTTGACATACAACACATCATCAACAATAAAGTCAGAAGCTCTTTTAATATGTGTCTCCACCTCTGCGCCAACATGTGTAGGTATGGTTACGAAATCTGCATAATTATCAAGGATGACCGAGCTGTCACTATCAAAAGTGGAGGCATTAAAAAACCCTGCGGAGGTAGTTGTCGGATATTCAAAACGGTTATTTGTGATAAATACTTTTTGGTCGCCACCTAAATTAATCACCTCGTTTAAGGTGTCAGTGGCAGTTCTAAAAGTGTTACCCGTGATATTATAATCCCCTGTAGTTAGTCCACCCTGAGAGCCTGCTGTGCTTCCAGAAAAAACAAAAGGGTAATTCTGTTCTCCGTTGCTTTCAAAATGATTATTTTCAATGTATAGCCTTCGCCCCTTCACCCTTACCGTGTATTCTGAATTGACAACAACATTATTCTTGTAGTGGAGATCGACAAAATAGCTACTGTCCGAGGTGTTTAGTGCCCGAAAGACATTGGTCATCTTGTTATTTTGGATATTGACATTCATAGCCAATTCGGCGTTACTTGCCCCTGCACTGAACGACTCATTCACGTTGCTGATCACATTACCGTAGATATTCACATCGCTAATCGTGTCATTCATGGCCACGGTGAAAAACATGTTTGCACTATCTGCTACATTATTGGATATCTGGACGAGGTAACCGTCCTGCATCTTGATGCATCGATTGTCGATCCGATAGAAGCTATTATTGCTTATGTCCACCTCTCTAATTTCCTTGTATGAGTTTCCATTAGTGCCTAGAATTTGCATTGCATCAGCATCGGAAATCTGCGAAATGGTTCCATCCCAGTTGATTCTATCAAAAATATTGTTGGATATCTTCGCCCTGCGTATGTACTCACCGCCCATGTACATTGCATTGATAACACTGGATGAACTGTGTCCAATATTTCGGAAAGTATTATTTGTGACAAAAACATCCTCTGACTTGATGATACGCAACCCTGTGGCCGTCGCTTTTTCGAAAATAACATCATTGATGTTTACGCTCGTAGCATCCGAAATGTTGACTAGATAATTTAAGGGTCTATTGCCTGTGACTGATTCGCTTTCAAAATAATCTAAGTTCCCTCGAAAGGTTCCATCTTCGACCCGAACTTCCCCACTTGCCATGATCATGGGATAGTTGATGGTGCTGTCTTGCACTTGCTGAATGACACTTCCTCCCATCAACATGGTTACACCACTTTTAAGGGTTACCGAATCAATAATGTATGTTCCTTGCATCCTAATCCCTTGCCCCGTTGCACTTGCAAAGTTAATGGCACTCCTAAATTGGTCTGTGTCCTCAACGGCATCAGACTTGGCACCAAATGCGAGCACGTCAACATAGCCATCAGAAGGTTGCAAGACGGCATAGTTGCCATTCAATAAATCAATCACCGCAACTCCATCGGTCGTATATCCTGCCACCGCTGAAGACTCTACACGGTATAAAAATCCATCTTCTCTGGACAATATCACAACACCTTCCGCAAAATCACCTGCGATCAAAGAGGTTGAATCAAAAGCCTCGATTGCACCAGTAGTGAAGTCTACCCAAGCACCGTTTTCATAAGCCTGAAACTTGTCGGTTGTCTCGTTGTAAATCATGGCACCATCTCTGAGAGATAGTAGTGCATCTCGTTCAGCTGTGGTAAGCGAGTTTAAACCAAGGTAGCCGTCGTTCCCTGACAAATCCAACTCGCCATACACATTAATTTGCTTTGTGTCGTAGTCTATATTTATAGAGGTGCTACCTAAACCGCCCTCCATTTTATTGAGGTAGAAGTCTTCATTGAAGAAAGTACTTTGCCCCATTGACCAGCCGTTAAAAAGCGGATCTGAATCATCTTTGTCGAAATACAGGACTGCGGTCTCGTCTTCATCTGATTGCACTATCAAGCGTGAATCTCCACCTGTCCCTCTCCCGGTGACGGCAAAATTTACCACGCTTCCAGTACGATTAACCGTGAAACTCTGGACATCAGCAAAGGTCAGATCATTCCCATTCCAGTCGTGCGATCTGTCAACGGCAGAGGAAAGATTCGCCGAGGCGATATTATCAGAGGAAACGCTATCCTGGGCTATCATGGCTATCCAACCTCTAAGCGCTTCATCTGTAATCATTAGCTCTCGTCCATTCGTGCTGTCCTGGCTCATAAGCGCAAAGCCTACCACGTCGACCGTATCGGGACTAATTACTTGCGTCCAGTAGTTCCCGGCAGCTCTACGGAGCTGCAACACGCCACTCTCGATACCGCCTATGATTTCATCGACAGTTTTGAAGGTGTCTATCCTGGTGCTATCTTTTTCGGTCTTAAATTCTGCCCCCTGGTCGGGAGTCGGACCCATGCAACCCTGCAAAAGCAAGCCGAGGATAAATAGGCTGATCAATATCGCTGCAAATCGTTCTAATTGGTACATAATCATATCGTTTATCTCAAATCTTTGTTTCATCTTATCAATGTTGGTCCAACTATTGCGCACTCATCACCAAAATATTCAATTGCAAATTGGTCTCTTGAGTATGCGAAAAATTCAAATTGATCATTGGTTGTAAGGAGTCCATCAGTTCTGTCTATGTCCACAATAGCCCAAAAGTTGCGCCCGTACTGATCCACCCAAGCACTAAAAAAAAAGACCTGAACCATTGCGGAGGAGTTCAGGTTTGTCACTCTATAGCGGTGATAGTCGTAAACTCCTGGGACGGTGTTATTCCCATATGACACGTTGCAAGCTGCATTCTGAACGTCTAAATCAATGGCCGCTAAATCAATAGGCATTTCCCTGAACGGCGAGGACACCGGAGAAGAGGTCAACGGAGCCCATGCCCCACCATCAAAAGCCTCCAATTCAATCCCGTTGTTCACGCAACCAACGGAGCACGAATCAAACGAGTAGACAACAATCCAGCTGTTTTGTCCCACGTCATAAGGCCATCCATTATACCAACCAACTGTGACCGCCTCCATGCTTCGCATTGTGTTTGCTGGATAAGCTTTGCCCACTTCAATCATTTCTCCATTGAACTCAACCATATTGGGATCGGCTAGAATAGGTTCCGGTGCGGGTAGGTCGCTTGTGCAACCCATGTACGCAAAGGCTAGTATGTAGAGTAAATTTTTCATTTGTTATTGATTGATTCGATAGTTATAGTATCGCCTGATAGATCCGGCAACCACTGGAAATACTGTTCGGATAGGTTCCCGAACTCCAAGTCGTAGGGTTCTTCAATCAGAAATTTCAATTGTGGTTCGCCTTCGTATCTTTCTAGTGTTCTGATCAGTGTCATGCGTGCCGTGCCCGTCCTGCCCGCTGATGTAGCTGCAAGGCCTATGTCAAACGTCCGGGTTCCGCCTGGCGGGCGATCGATTCCGCCGCTAGGTGAAATATTTACATCCGTGACATAGAAGGAATCTACTTGGCAAGCTCCGGGCGAGATCTCGTTCAAAACGTAACTACCATATAGCCGCATCAAGTCAATAAACTCCTGGTTGTAAAAGTCTGCACTATCCAAGATGATCGCACCGATGCCATCTTCGTCCCATTCATCGTCCGATATCCAATAATCATTAAAGGTCGCAATGGCTGGAATCCTGGTACTGTCACATGTGAAGTTGCAGTCGCCCTGAAAAGCTTCGAAGTTTCTTAGCTCTGAATCGATGACTATCACCTGTGGTGCGCACACCTGGATATTTAATCCATACGCATCGACAAACTTGATCGTATCAAAACCTGGGCCATATTGGCCTTGCACGACTCCTATGAGGGTGAGGGTCTGGCTCATGGCCACGGTGCTTGTAATCAGTATAAATATTAATGTTCGCATTTCCTGGTTTTTGAAAAATGGGGGCAAACTTTCCATATCATCTCGATCGCCCCCAATCACTTATACACTTCTTTAACCGTCAAACATTCTTTCGAACTGTTTTTTAGTTAATGAATTAAATGCCCTCACTTTTGAGGGACTTGCTTTTTAGGCTCCTGGACGTACACCGCTTGCCCCTGTGGCGTGATCCCACGCATCTGGTAGGTTGTGTCTAGTCCTGCCTGTTCTCGTATTACAGCGATGATCTCTTCGAGCTTGGCCGTTGCCTGCTGCTGCATAGATACAAGCTCATTGATCTGCTTGGCAAAGGTCGGTCCTATTGGAACCTTGTGAAGGTCCTGCGCTTGGGTTGTGTCTTGTGGTGCCGATTGAGAAAATCCCAATTGCACAATGAAGGCAATCAGGCATGTCATAATAAATTTGATCTTAGTTTGTCTAGTCATTTTTAATTCATTTTAAGGGAATGTAAAGAAAGTATTTGGATCATCCAACATGTTGTACGTGTCGGCCATCCATTCGTCGGATCGCTGAAGCTTGTGCAACGTAACACATGCTATTGGGCCAGGGTAATATGTGTTAGCGGTAGCGATAAGTGCGCAAATGTGAGCTTGCCGGTGGCTTACTACATCTGATAAAAATGTTGTACTAGTGCCATATGAAACCCCGTCCACGTAATATTCTGACGAACTACCACCCGATGTTTTATGGCTACTGGATAACATACGCCACGTTGAACCATCGTTATGATCGGTAAAAACACCTGCGGTAGGCCCAATAGATTGATAAACACTAGACCCCGATTCATTATACGTAACTAACCTAAATCTATCCTTTAAGCCTGTACTAGCTATATTAGTATCAAATATACCCCATACGACTGCATGGCTTGCGCTTGTGTTGCCATAGTCTGTAAAAGGGTAATATCTATTTATTGGATAGTCTGCCACGGGTATCACATGCCAAACAAAGTAAGAAGATGGGTAAACGTGGTCTACTGAATTAACACCAACGGTTTCAAAATATTCGTTAACACCGTCTAAGGTGATGTATTTTATCATCGGCCCACCAGAGCTAATATCTCCACCTTCCAAGTTCTTCCCCACCATATTTTTCGCCGTAGCTGATGTCACCCTATTTAGTATTGTGCCAGTGTGATTCAGAAACCATGCCGCTTTAAAGTCCGTCCAAGTAACCCTATGAAACGTTCTCCCTTTTGCAGCTCGATCCCCTTCCCAATCAACTATGAAATCAGTATCGCCCCCATCGGTAACCGTCAACCGGATTGCAAGCATACCCTCATCAGTGGCAGTGTGCGTGCTTATGCTGTCCCAATTTAACTCAGTAGTATGATCGTCTTCATATACCCGTATATCTGAGAAATCAGATTCTACGTTATCCCAGAAATTATCCGGCATTAAAGCCAAATCTAAATACACGATGAAGTTGGTGTGTGTGGCCGTGATCGATGCATCAGGCACACGTACCGTGACAAATTCATCAGCCTCTGCGCTCCCCCATAACGGATAAACATGCTGCCCTGAAGCCGCTTGAAATCCAAATAAGAATAAAATAATGTATCTCATTAGTTGAAGGCTTCGTTTAGTAATGCATTGACATCTGCTCTGCGATCCATCGCCTTTCGTTTATCTTCCTTGGCACCGTTTAACCCCTGGACGGCTTCGGCCCGTTCAGTTTGATACTTTTCTATGCGTACATTGGCAGCGGTCAGCTCACCGTCAAATTCAGACCTTAGATCGCTCACCCAACTCCGCATATTTATTTTACGTGAGAAGGTTTTGGTGAATGAACTAAATACAGTGTCCGTTTTTTCACTGGTTATGATTGTATCAATAGTTATACTATCCGCATTAGGCACCTCAGACGTGTCTGCGGGCTGGATGTAAACACCATCATAAAAGAATATCGAAAGGGTCCAATCCATTGTTGCGGTGTCCTGTTTAACGGTAATATTGATAATCGAATCCTGAAGGATGCTCCTAGATATTTGAGCTTGCAAAGACCCAGACAAAAGCATGATAAAGATTAATATTCTCATTAGTTAAAATCGTTTAAAAGGTTACAATACATATTCGTACCATCACTCACACATGTCATGATATCAACGTCACTAGCCCCGGTGGATAACGTAGGAGCTGTTCCACCTGGGAACTTATAGTTTGCTCCAAATGTCAAGGTTCGAGAGCCTGTTCCGTCTTGTATGATCCGGATGGCGTAATGGCCGCCATCTTTCTTGTTAGTAGGGTTTGCCAAGGTTCTGTTTGCTGTCAGCGTCACCTTTGCCGTTTGTGCCGCTTCTAAATCCCACGTAATACTTGCCGCATCCGTAAGGGTAGCAGTCCCAAAATACGCTTGTTTTTCGAATATTATTGAGGGTGCGTTTCCGTCAAATTGGATAAAATCCTCACCGTCGCCAGATAAAAAAAGATCGTTAGCTGGTGCGCTTCCCGTCATTAGCATCCAGTCAAAGAGGCCGCCCCTGGTAAGAATCAATTGAGCTTCATCTCCACCACCACCACCAGCGTCAAGCACCATGGTGGCATCCACTGTGCCTGAATTAAGCGTCAACTTATTTAGTGTTTCGTCATATTGAAATTGAATGCTTGTAGTACCACCTAGTGTTGAATTATCTCCAAAAGGAATGTAATTGGTGAAATATTTTGGTGCAAGGCTTGTATCTGGCAGCACTACAAAGCCTCCATCTTCAAGGTAGATCGTGTCGTTAGATCTGGTAAGGGCTTGGTCGTCAGTGTTAACCGTATGTGTGGTGTCTGGCAGCACTACAAAGCCGCCATCCTCTAGGTAGATAGTGTCGTTGCTGCGTGTTAGCGCTTGGTCGTCTGTGCTGGGAAGCGCTGCAGATCCATTCGAGGCCGCTGTTATGCGTCCGTCTTCGTCGACCGTTAGATCCGTATTTGTATAACTGCCTGCAGCAACTGGGGTACTCATTAACTCAGTGCCGCCTATGCTTCCAGCTCCTATGCTTCCACCCACAACCGCAAAATGTGGGGGCTGCCCATCGTTGCGAAGCTGAAACCATAAAGTATCGTTAATCGTTTCAAACTGGTCTACCGCCTGATAATCTGAGCCGTAGCCGCCTGCTGCACCGCCCGTGCCAATGGTTGCATATTCCTTGTAGGGCACTTTCGTCACTAATACTTGCGAATACCAACTGAAATCATAATCTACAACCCCACGAACCACCAATTTAACATCTGTGCCTTCAACAATGAAATACGCATCAGTGAGACCACCACCTACTACGTCCTCTTTTGTCCCACCATCAGCCTGGAGATCGTATAAAGTATCTCTGACATTGATGTATTTATAATTCAGACGCTTATTAAACTGATCTCCTGGATTCCCGGCAGTGCCACCTGTCCGTATGCCATAAATAAATGCATCTACCACGTAATTCGTGTCTTGGTAGGCAGTGAACGTAAATATAGTGTCTGGTGTGCCGTCCGTTGTGTTGAGTGAATCTAGTGTGTAAGCAAAAGCAAACCCCTCGGAAGTGGTGCCGGTGCCGGAGCCGCCTGGACCAATTATAATACCCTTGTTCTGAGCTTGCATCTCATGTGCAACCGCCAATAGCAGTGCGAATACTATCGCAGCAACGACCCACTTTTGATATAGCTTCATCTTCATTTGTCGAATTTACTTATTATTTTTTCAAGCTTCAAAAGCCTGTCTTCATGTGACACTATTACCCTGCGAAGGTCATCAATTG
>Ga0316189_10001603_pt1 | contig 22452 bp, 22 predicted proteins | sample LowCovwburrow_MG_FD_204930 | JGI IMG/M metagenome (GOLD analysis project Ga0316189, IMG submission 204930) | Coastal sediment microbial communities from Maine, United States - Lowes Cove worm burrow | ecosystem: Environmental > Aquatic > Marine > Coastal > Sediment | place: USA: Maine... | reverse complement strand
CTTACGGCTGGACGCTTTGTCTTCGGCGGCACTACCGACATGCTGACCAACGCTACTACTCCCTGGAAGCAAGCAACAGCAGATGCTCCCTGGACTGTCTATTGGGTTGGTCAGAGAGAAGCTTCAGCCACTGCACAGGGTGTTATGTTCACCTTGTGGAACGCAGCGAAGTCGGCCTATATTGAGTTTCTTGTAGTAGAGGCCACAGACACCATACGGATGGTTGGAACTGGTGTTACGTTGGCGGAGGTAGGATTCGTTGTTCCTGACGAGGTGTTTGTCTTCTCAGTCACCTTTGACGGCACTGGTCTTACAGCAAGGATTAACGACAGTGTTCCCGTCTACACGACAGGTGACCCTGATCTTAGCGCAGGCACCTTTGATCTTGGACGGTCAACTTCGACATACACTTGGGAAGGGTCCATGGATCGTTGCTTAGTGGACGATGCGGATTACTCTCAGACAGTCTGTGACGCTCTAATGCTTACGGCTGGTGCGGTCAGCAGAAATTATGTTAAGCCAGCCGGCGCAACTAAAGCACTACTCGACCTGAACTCGGCCGTTACGGATTCAAAAGACAATGTCCGTGACAGTAGCTGGGAAACCTTTGTTACAGCAATGACCCTCACAGGTCAGCCGAATCTTACCGAAGGTGGCTTCCACCTTCCCGGAGGAAACCCAGACTACTTCAATGCAGATGCAGCGCCCTTTGCAACCGCAGGGACAGGTGCTGATCTCAAGACGTTGTATGTAGCGTTCACGCTAGGGTCTCTAGCGGCTGGTGAGATATTCCGTATTGGTGACTCAACTGATTACTTTGCAGTTACTTACCATTCGAGTAACGCCCTGCTGCTCGTGCACCTAAGCCCGAGTGGAACAAAGTATGCCAATCACGGCACGCTTGTTGTTGGCCAAGAATACATTATAGCCATCGAGTTCGACGGAACTACCGCAGACTCTAGGCTAGACGGTGGAGCATTGATTGCCGCAGCGTTTGCTCCAGACCTTTCAACCTTACCTTACACTCGCATAGGTGGCATCTCTGGCGTAATCAATGTTGACGTTCGTCGAGCCTTTGTGGACGGCGCAGCTTACAACCCGTCCCTGCTTGATACTCTATGAAATATATCCTCATAGTTCTAATGCTCACAGGCTGTGCAAGCACGCCACTCAAGATTGAGTATCCAGACGGCAAACCACTCCAGAGTATCTGGGGTGAACGTGACATCTGGATTGCTTACTGTGAATCATTAGGCTATGATGGGGATCTGAATGGTGCATGGATTGAGAAGATTTTAATTTACAATCGTAAGACGCTAGATGATGCGTCTGACTTAGAAGAGATGAACCCTACTATAGCTAAAGGCAGAATCTGGACAGGTGCTTGCCGCTATCAGAATAGTGGCAAGTCAATTCTTTACTTCGCCAACTGGCGAGCGGCTGTTACACTCATGCGTCACGAGATGAATCATGCTCGTCTTTATAAGTATCGAAACATTGCACGGCTTGCATTAAATCAACGTCACGGGCACCCTAGCTGGGAAAAGATTGAGCACGCACGCGGCGCGGAGTGGCCTAAATGAGAGCATTCAGTTTCGAAGTCTTAACGACAGCACAACGTCTAGTCACGATACTACCCGATTGTGCAAGGCACACCGGCTCAATCGCAATACAAGCGCCAGCAGCTAATGTTGACACCATCTTCTTCGGGGACCAGAAAGTCCAACCCTTTGAACTGCGGCCTAAAGCTAACGGCCTAATACCTATCAAAAACGTTAATGAATTCTCTTTTTATGGTAGCGTTGGCGACAATCTAAGTGTGATGCTAAATGACTGATACACTATTTGGCTTCTTACATGAGCCAAGCGGAACAGGCTCAGGCTATTCTCTCACCCTGGGAGGATGTCTTGAGACTTTGGTCGGCGCAGGTATTGAAGTTGTGGCCGAGCGAATTACGCTTACATTGTTTCAAGCCCAACGCGGGATACCAGGAACAAGTGGCACAACAACAGTCGAACTCGAACTCAACGGTGTCGCCACAGGTTACACCCTTTCTTGGCTCTCTAGCGATCCAGCATTTACTCTTAAAACTCTTGCTATTACTCTACCAGTTGTAGCCGGGGACCGAATCTCTTTTAGTGTTACGTCTGTCGAAGTGGCAGCAGAAGACATCTACGCCAAAGTCAGCGCATGAGCACCACAATCATTGATAAGCTATTCGCTGTGGGCGAAGCCGTAACTGGCAAAGCCTATCGAATGATCGCCGCTCAGCGCAATCGTGATGGCACTACTAGTCCGCTCCAAACGGACAACTATGGATCGCTCAACGTCGCGTTCGGAAACCTGACCGGCACCAAGGACATCTTCGCCCGACTCCGAACTAGCCAGCCGTTCGCGCTGTTCGACGGCAAGCAGGTTCTTGACAATGCTCCGCTTGTCTTCACCGAGGAGTTGACGAGCGGAGGAACAGTCACTCACCTTCCCAACGAGGCCAGCAGCTTACTCACGGTCACGGGGACGAGCGGTTCCAAGGTCATTCGCCAGAGCCGCGCATACATGCCCTATCAGCCTGGTCGCTGCCAATACATCCTCGCCACTGGCACGCTCCACGCTGCTGTCGCGAACGTCCGCAAGCGGATCGGCTACTTCGACGCCAACAACGGGATCTACCTAGAGCAGACCAGTGCGGGTCTGAGGCTCGCAATACGGAGCTTCACGTCGGGATCTGCCGTCAACACTGAGGTCGAACAGGCAAACTGGAACCTCGACAAGGCTGACGGCACCGGGCCTAGCGGCTTCACGCTCGACGCAACCAAGTTCCTCATTTTCTTCATTGAGTTCGGCTGGCTCGGCGGTGCTGGGGTGCGTTGCGGTGTCTTCTTCTCAGGGGAACCCGTCTACCTGCATAGTTTTGATTTCACTGCCAACTTAACCCCATTCATGACTACCCCGTCGCTTCCGATCCGCTACGAGATCGAGAGCACAGCGGCCAGCGCAGGCGCTACGTTCACCATGACGTGCTGTGCGGCGTTCTCCGAAGGAGGGTTCAATCCGACTGGAGTCGTGGCCAGCGTCCCGACCACAACTACCAGGGGCGTCAGCACGACGCTACTCCCCGTGATCTCGGTGCGTCTCAAGACAGCCTATCAGCGAGCCATGTTGATCCCGATGATCGCGAGTGCGCAGGTCACGAGCGTTGACGACATCATCTGCCAGGTCATCGTGCGCGGATCCCTAACTGGGGCGTCCTGGAACGACACGTCTTCGAACGCGACCGAATACGACGTGTCGGCAACGGCCATCACAGGAGGGATCGTAATTGCGAGCTTCTTCGGCAACGATAACGCCAGCGACGTTGCGGTGCGGCTCGACTCCGCGCTCGTGATCGCAGCCAACCTTGCGGGAGCAACCGACATCATCAGCCTTGTGATCCGCACTGACTCGGGCTCGGCTAACGTCCTCGGCAGCCTGACCTGGAAGGAGGTCTACTAGTGGCAAGCGTCGAACATTTTAATGGCACTGCCAACACCGTAATAAAACATCTCATCTTCACCCAAGAGTGCGACAGCCTATACGTTCAAAATACTGGCAGTGAAACTCTTCTCGTCAGTTTTGATACTGGTAATAACTATTTAAGCGTCCTCGCCAGTAAAGGCTTACACTTAACTTTTAAGAACGGGCTCAGTGAGGTGTGTGTTAAATCCCTCGTAGACACTACCACTTACGAAATAGTTACACAGGTTCTCTAAAGGAGTCTCTAATGTTCAAGAGCAAGAAGTTCATTGCGTTAGTTGTTAGTCTCGTCGCTTTAGTCCTAGTCAAGAAGCTAGGACTTGAAGTTGAAGAAGCCCAACAGCTTGGTGCACAGATCGTCGGAGTAGTTGCCAGCTACATGGTTGGCCAAGGTATTGCGGATCATGGCAAGGGCGCGGCTGAGGCCAAGAGTTAGCCATGTCTACCACGCCGCGTCGTGGTTCACATATCCTCGCAGTCTTCCCAGATTTACACGTCCCGTTTCAGGACCCAGCCTGCCTATCAATTATCAAGAAGTTCGTTGCACGTTACAAACCGGAACGAATAGCTATCCTTGGCGATTGGGCAGACGCTACAACAGCAACGTCCCATCAGTTCTGCAATCTAGAGAACAGGCGTGACGCTTCTGTCCGCGACGTGTTGCGTGATGAATACAAACCGGTCAATAAAATCCTTGATCATTTACAGAAACACACCAAACAAACCATCTACCTCGAAGGTAACCACGAGTTCAGGATTCAATCTATCGCAGCGCGTAGTCAAAGCGAGTTCATTCGCTCAGTCTATAGCCTAGTTAGTCCACACAATAACCTGATTGCTAACCGTAAAGATATCATTTGGGTTCCTTACTCTCCCACGGTTGGCTTAAGTAAAATTGAACTAATCCCTGAGTCAGAGCAATGCTCAGCGCTCTGGGCCGTTCACGGTTGGTCAGCATCTAATAGAGCTTCCGACACTCATCTCAAAAAGGTGAACTATCGAGTATCAGTTGTCCATGGACACGTCCATCGAGCAACACGAACACAACCTATCGTCGAGCCACTAGGGCAACGAACGATTAAAGCCTGGTCTTCTGGATGCTTATCTGAACTAAGACCCTTCTATCAGCATGGCCGACCCAACAACTGGGTGCATGGCTTTGATGTAATATACTGTAAGAACGACTCATCTGCGTGGACGGTATTCCACGTAGAGATTAAGAATGGCAGAGCAATACTCCCCGGTGGTGAAGAGATCAGAGCATGAGCTGGCGTAAGTTGACTTTTAGGCACGAAGAACCGTGTGACCAAGTGAAGGAAGACTTCATTGTCCGAGACATACCTGAGCCGGAACTAGTCGATTGTTTGAATAGGCTGCATTTAGCAGGCTTTCAAGACGTCACCTACGATGAAAATGGTGGTGATATCGACACTAGCTACCAGAAGAAAACGTATACCGTCGAAGCGTGGCGATTCATATGCCTATGCAAGAAGAAGTAAATACTAATGACCCATCAACTGCAACAACTGCTCCGTGAAAAGATCATTGCGGGCTTAAAGCGTAGGGCAGTGTCGCAGCCGTCAGTGTGGGCATCGTCTTATAGAGTGATGGGCCAACCTTATCCTGGCTTATTCAATTTCAAGAAGCATCCTTGGGCAAAGGAGATGCACGATTGCGACTGTGAGATGATGATTGGGCAGAAAGCTGCTCAGCTTGGTTTCACAGAAGTTGCGCTCAATAAAGTCTTTTTCAAGATTGATATTGAGGGTATCAGTTGTATGTATATTTTCCCGGCCAACTCGGAAGCTAGTGACTTCTCGTCATCACGCTTCGACCCAGCCCTGGAAATGTCTAAGCACCTACAGGCTTTGTTCAGCGACGTTAAGAATGTTGGACACAAGCGAGCAGGTAGCGCTAACCTCTACCTCCGTGGGAGTAGAAGTCGTAGTCAACTAAAGTCAGTGCCCGTTGGACTAGTTGTCCTTGACGAGCTTGACGAGTTCAAACAAGAAAACATCCCGCTCATCTTTGAGCGCATGAGTGGCCAGGTAGTCAAGCAGAGCTTCCTGCTCTCGACGCCTACAATTGATTACTTCGGTATCAATGGCTACTACAGGCAGAGCACTCAAGAACACTTTTTCTTCCACTGTCCACACTGTAGCAAACTAACGGAGCTAACCTTTCCCGAATGCCTAGTAGTCACAGCAGATGACTGGATGGATAAAAGCATCGAACAGTCTCACCTTATCTGTAAGGAATGCACTCACGTCTTGGACCACAATACCAAGAGTGAGTGGTTAAGTGTCGAAGGACGTAACCCCGCAATCTGGGTGCCCCAGGAAACTGACCGACTCATTAGAGGCTTCCACGTTAATCAGTTATACTCTGCCACTGTTCGACCCGACGAACTGGCTGTCTCTTTTCTCAAAGCCCAAACAAATCCAACCGATGAGCAAGAGTTCTTTAATTCAAAACTTGGACTCTGCCACATCGTTGAAGGCGCCCGTATCACCGACATCGACATTGAAGAATGCCGTAAGAGCTACGCGAAGACCCAGAAAAGCCCAACGAATTCCTTGGTCACGATGGGAGTCGACGTAGGAAAGTTCCTGCACTACGAGATCGATCAGTGGTATCTGGACGAAGAAGAGACCAGCATTGATACAAACATGCGCTCTAAGGGACGCTTGCTAACGGAAGGCAAGTGCCTGAATTTTGAAGACCTTGACACCTTAATGAAACGCTACGGTGTTTCCTTCTGTGTGATCGATGCGAACCCTGAACGCCGTAAGGCATTAGAGTTTGCGCAACGTTTCTACGGCTACGTCCGTTTGTGCTTCTACGCTAACAACTTAACAGGTAAGAACTTCACGCTGCATCCTCAAGATCAGCACACTGTCAGCGTTGATAGAACCTCCTGGATCGACCTATCACTTGGACGACTCATTCGGCGTAAGCTGGATCTTCCACGTGATATATCGATGGAGTATCAACAGCAGCTTAAAGCCCTAGTGCGTGTCTATAAGAAGGATACCCTAGGCAATCCAGTCGGCCGATATGAGCGCGGTAATCAAGATGATCACTTTGCGCACGCTAGAACATATTCCGAAATTGCTCTACAGTTAGTAGGGTCAAGTGGCGGATCTTACGACATTACAGGAGTCTACTAAGTGGCTGGACTACAAACATTAAGCATTGGGTCTATTCCGGCTACCTCGATTGATAAGATCCGGCACCCTGACTTTACTGCCAGGGAGTTAGATTTCTACAAGTGGCGCTCGGTCTTTGAAGGTGGACGGCAGTTCATTAACCGCTACCTGATTAAGTTCAGCGCACGCGAGACGGATGAAGACTTCGCGAATCGTAAGTGCATCACTTACCCTCCCGCGCATGCTAAGGCAGCGATCACCGATATCCGTAACGCTATTTTCCAGCGCATGACGGACATCACTCGGATAGGTGGGCCTAAGTCCTACCAGGACGCAGTGGCTGGCATTGGTCGTGGCGTCGATAATCGGGGCAACTCGATGAACAGCTACATTGGACGCTTTGTGCTCCAAGAGTTGCTCGTCCTAGGCCGCGTTGGAATCTACATTGATAAGCCGCCACTACCTAAGAACTCAACACTTGCTGATACGGATGCAACCCGTCCCTATCTTTACATCTACACTGCTGAGTCCATTAGGTCTTGGCACTACAACGAGGCCAATGAACTAGACGCCATTCTGTTAGAAGACCATTTCTACTCCTTCGACGAAGACAGTGGCCTGGTCACTGGACAAGACACTCGCTACAGGCTGATGCGACTTACCTCCGAGGGAGTAGTCGTCACCTTCTACGAGTGGGAAGACGACGACCAAGGCAAACGTAAGCTGGTCGAAACCGTCAAGCTGCTGGACCTCAAACGTATCCCGTTCGTAATCCTGGAGCTTACTAACTCACTGCTGGCTGACGTTGCTGACTATCAAATCGCACTTCTCAATCTGGGAAGCAGCGATATGAATTATGCAATGAAGAGTAACTTCCCGTTCTACACAGAACAATACTCTCCTCAGTCGCGTCTGCCACACATGCGACCTGCTGGCGCAGACGATGGCACGGCGAATGAAGCAGGAACTTCAAAGGCTCAAGAGATCAACTCAGGCGGCACACAAGGTAGAGCATACTCGAAAGACCTTGAACGCCCTGGATTCATTCACCCGTCACCTGAGCCCCTCAGAGTGTCGATGGAGAAGCAAGATCGAATGATCATTGAGATTCGCCAGTTGGTGAACCTCGCACTCACAAGCATCCGACCCGCAAGGGCGAGTGCTGAAAGTAAAGCACTTGACAATCAAGGTCTTGAAGCTGGTCTGTCCTACATCGGACTTGAACTGGAATACTGCGAACGTGAAATCGCTAAGATTTGGGCCGAGTATGAAGAGGATTCACCCGAACCTGCATACGTTAAATACCCAGACAACTATGAACTTCGCACCGACAAGGACCGTCGAGCAGAAGCCGCTGAGCTAGAGGACCTGAAAAAGGGAACGCCAAGCGAGACCTACAAGAAGGTCATCGCTAAGCAGATTGCACGAGTTACTGTTGGAACACAGGTAACTCAAGCCACTCTCAATAGGATCTATGCTGAGATTGATGCAGCTATCGTAGTTGACACTGACCCGGATATCATCCGGATGGACCATGAAGCTGGCTTTGTCAGCACGGCAACTGGGAGTCAGATTCGTGGATACCCGAAGGGCGAGGCTGCGAAGGCCGCTGTTGATCATGCTGAACGTATCAGCCGCATTGCTGCTGCTCAGTCACCTGACGGTATGCAACGTATGGCTGCTCGTGGGGTCCCGGACGGAGAAGGAGATCGAAAGAGCGGAGCAGAGGAGAAAGAAATGAGTCAGTCTGCTGACGGTAACGACGTGCCTGCTAAGAAGACGCGAGGTGAATCCGATGCCTAGTTACATGACAGTTGAGGACGCGGATCTCTACTTTGCAAACCGTCTGTATGTTCGCACGTGGGAATGTTCTTCTGCGGAGGAGAAAAGAAAGGGTCTTTACTCAGCCACTGAGATTATCGACAGACTTAACTTCTCAGGAGTGAAAGCTGTCTCAACTCAGACTAATCAGTTCCCAAGGGACACAGACACAGTAGTCCCTGACGATGTCCAGAAGGCTGCGGCAGAGATTGCACTGGCCTTGTTGGATGGTGTTGATCCTGATATGGAGTATGAAAACTTAGCCTTGAAGTCTCAAGGATATGGTGGAGTAAAATCAACCTATAGCGAAGACGCTAGTCAGCCGCACAAAGTAGCTGGTATTCCGAGCGTCATGGCGTGGAGATATTTACGACCTTACCTACGAGATCCTAACGGATTGCAACTCTTTAGGGTGAACTAGTGCCTAACGAAGAAGAAGAACAAACAAAGAACGGAATCATTAACCTAGTCGTTGGCGGTGTCATCAGTTTCATAGGCATCTGTTTCGTAGCTGTAACTTTATGGCTAGGGTCAAGCGTCAACACCTTAACCAAAACATCTGTGAAGCTAGACCTAACCGTCCAGCAACTAACCAAAACAGTTGACTTCATTACCGCGACTCAGCACCAAAACGTTCTCATTATCCAAGACCTACGCCTTCAATTGTCCAACCATGAAACAAGAATTATACAACTAGAGAAGGTGAAATAATGGACTGGGCTGAATTTGGACAAATGATGGTTATTATTATCGGTGCTATCACCACCTCAGCCTTAGCTATTATCCCTAAGTATTACCGAGAAAAGAGTAGAGCCCTCAAGGCGGAAGCCGAACGAGACGCTCTGAAAGACGGGGTCAGAGAAGTGAACGACCCAATCACGCGTGCAGCAATCAAGAAGACCACCATGATGCGTGGTATAGAAAATCTGTTTGAAAGCAACGACGACTGCGCGTAAGCGCACGTATAGGAGAACACCATGAACAACCAGCTCTACACTATGCTGGCGGATATTCGGCACCCTGCCTACGATAACGACGACCTTGTGTCGGAGACGCCGCCCGAGACCCCGCCTGCTCAGACCGAGGAGGAAGCAAAGGCTGAAGCAGCTAAGAGCTTCAGTCAAAAAGAAATGAACAGTATCCTTGCTGAAGATCGTCGTAAGCATCAGGAGCAGGTTCAGAAAGCCCTTAACGAAGTAAGCGCACTCCGTTCCAAGGCTAAGTTAACTGCCGAGGAGCGAAACTCTCTCGACAAGCGCATCGAGAACCTTCAGAACGAGTTGCTCACTAAAGAGGAGCTTGCAAAGAAGGACCGAGAACGGCTGCAAAAAGAGTCGCATGCTCGGATCAAGACACTTGAGTCGGAGTTGGATACGTGGCGCGGACGCTACACGGATTCAAGTATTCGACGCTCTATTACTGATGCCGCTGTAAAAAGCAATGCGTTCAATCCCTCGCAAATTGTTGCTCTATTACAAGGTGATACTCGACTCGTCGAGGATCTTGACCCTGAAGGCAATCCGACCGGCCGTTTTAAGCCCAAGGTTCGCTTTGAGGACGCCTCTGAAAGTGGCGAATCGCTGACGCTAGAACTGTCTCCTGCGGATGCAGTGAAGCGTATGCGTGAGATGGATGATTACCTCAACCTGTTTAAGGGTGAGGGTAAAGGTGGAATTGGTTCTAACAACCACGTTCCTGGAAAGAAGATCGACGTTCGAGACATTGCTAAGGACCCGGAACTCTATCGTAAGATGCGGGCCGAAGGCAAGCTCAATTTTTAGGAGAAACAAAATGATTCAGTTAACTGCCCTTTTGGGCGACATTGTCGAGACCTCGTTCGCGAACTCCCTCGACGCTTTCATTCCGGAGATCTGGGCTCAAGAGTCCCTGATGATTCTGGAAGCAAACACGATTGCGGCTCAGCTCGTTCATCGTGATTTCGAGCCCCTCGTTGCTCGCTTTGGTGATACCGTGAACACCCGCCTCCCGGCGGAGTTCAAGGGCGCACGTAAAGCGGACTGCGAGAACGTGACGGTTCAGGATGCCATCGCCACTAACGTGCCGGTGCGCCTCGACCAACACATTCACGCCTCGTTCATCATCTGCGATGGTGAGGAGACTAAGGGCTTCCCCGTTCTGCGTGACGTCTACCTGGTTCCGGCCATGTTGGCATGTGCGCAGATGGTCGACGAGATCATTCTCGGCCAGGTCTATCAGTTCTTGACTCTTGATGATGGCACGCCCAACGTTGTTGGACAGCTCGGTGTTTCGGCAACGAAGCAGTCGATCATCGCCGTTCGCGAGAAGATGAACATCAATCGCGCCCCTACCGAGGGACGCCACTTGATCATGACGCCTGGCACTGAGGCTGACCTCCTCGCTGTTGACCTGTTCATGGGAGCCAACCAGGTTGGCGACGATGGCTCGGCACTGCGTGAAGCTAGCCTTGGTAAGAAGTATGGCATCCAGAACTTCATGGACCAGAACACTCCTGGCGTGAGTGGAACTGTTGTTTCTGCGACTGGCGCAGTGAACAACGTTGCGGGTTACGCTAAGGGCACCACGACTATGACCGTTGACGGCCTGTCTGCTGCTCTTATCAATGGCTCGTGGTTCACGGTTGCCGGTGATGCTACGCCACAGCGTATCATTAGCACGGTTGGCGCCGGAACCCCGACGTCGATCACCTTCTTCCCCGGTCTCAGCAGCGCGGTTGTTAACGACGCCGTGATCACTCTCTACGAGAGTGCTGCGATTGACTTGGTGGCGGGCTACGCTTCGGGTTGGTCAAAGGCCCTTACGATTGATACTGCGACCGGCGCTCCTGCGTTGGGCCAGTTGATTTCGCTGGGTTCAGGTGCGGCGACGGTCGTGCCGCTTTACTCGTCTGTTGGTGGCATTGTGTCACCTTCTACGACTAGTATGCTCTTGAACCGTCCGACGGCTGCTGCCGTGGCCAATGACGATGTTGTTGGTTACGGTCCTGACGGTAGCTACAACCTGGCGTTCCACCGGAACGCTATGGCGCTTGTTACGCGGCCTCTGGCTGCGCCTCAGGCGGGCACCGGAGCACTCAGCTTCGTTGCTAGCTTCAAGGGACTGTCCATGCGTGTCACCATCACGTATGACGGCAACCAGCAGGGCCACTTGGTCACCTGCGATATGCTGTGTGGCGTGAAGGTCCTCGACCGTCGTCTGGGCACCGTTCTTCTGGCTGCATAATCAGTTTGAGTGGGGCTTCTTCGGAGGCCCCACTCACACCCCAGGAGGATAAAATGCCTAGGTTACTAAAACATCATAGACAGATACTGTATCAACTCAAAAGGGATTGGGGTCTTACAGTAACTCTCTATAAGCCGCTCACGGCTACGCACGATGTAACGACTGGCGAAATTGCCCGTTCCTTTGATGTTCAAACTGTTGATAGAGCCCCGGTGCTGCCAGCTAGTAAGACTCGTAGCTTTGTCTATGACCTTGCTTATATTGCTGCGGATAAGAATTTCACCGAGGGAGCATTCTTCGATAAGAAGCAACGAGTTGTCATCATTGAGCAACGGGATCTTCCGAAACTTTACATGCCAGAACTGGACGACTTCTTAATCTTTAATACTCAACAGTATGAGATTAAGAAGATTGAAGTTGCAGAAGAACTAGCTGCCTTCAACATCACTGTGGTAGCCGTTGACAATCAAGAACGTGTCAAGTGGCTCACAGCGAAATCTAAAGTAACTCTAACGCCTATAGTTGAATCAGTATGAGTGCTGCGAATCCAAACTGGGCTCGCTGGGTATTTGCATCGGTCTCAAAACATTTTGATGACCGTCGTAGTGGTATCCATATGTTCATTGAAGGTCAGCATCGAGACACTAGGGAGCTTAAAGATTACTTTGAGCTTCGTGTCGATGGGCCTACCTTACTGGAAGTCAGTAAGGGATGTTGGAAACTTCGAGTGGAAGTTAACATTCTCGCCACGGCTACTTTTGACGAGGCTAATTACCATACGATACATACGCTTGCCGGCATTGCTCAAGCAGCATTTACGACGATCGAAGTATATAAGTATGGAATCAATATACAAGATGATCAAACGTTTCTGGGTTGCCTGATTCTCAGGCAGAATAGATCAACGCGAGATTTTCTTGAGCTAAATCATTTTGGACGTATCGACGTTAGCATACCACTCATGCAGGCCACAGTAGAGGGCCACTACACCATGACGCTTAACACAGCCTAAGAGGAGGACTCATGAAGCTGCAAGGAATTCTAGGCGACATTCGCGAAACCGCGTTTATCGTCATCGATCTCAAGGATGCTGTCCTGACCATTCAGGATGGCACGACCCCGACCGCTCTTTCCATCACTGTCAAGATCGGTGAAGGTAACCTTACCTACACCGAGAGCCGTAACGTCGAGTATATTCTCGACCGTGGTTTGCTTGACGAAGTGCGTCTTGGCGACGAGATTCCACTCGACGTCAACTTTGACTTTGTTTGGGAATACATTAGTGGTAATACTACCACGACTACTAATGTCCCGACTGTTGAAGACGCGCTCAAGGCTCAGAACAACGCTGCTGCTTGGACCTCGACGGATTCCGATATCTGTCGTCCCTTCGCTGTTGATCTGATCTTGACGCACACGCCTGCTTGTGCTACCGCAGACTCGGAAACCATCACGTTCCCCGACTTCCGTTGGGATTCATTGGACCATGATCTGCGAGCAGGAACCGTTGCTTGTGTCGGTCGCAGTAATGCTACCGAGGCGACCAAGGTCCGCGCGGTTCAGCCGTAATCACTGGGGACGACTCTTCTGCATGTTGCAGGAGGGTCGTCCCTTTAACCCATTGGAGTATCTATGAAGTTGAATGGCCGCACGTTAGTGCCTAATATCGAAACTGTTGTTATCCCCAGGCCGGATGGTAACCTTGTCTTCATGGCTCAGGCTGTCCTGAACTATGACGACTTTAACGCATTGTGTCCGGAGCCAACTCCTCCCTCAAGGATGTTGCCAGGCGGCGTCACCAAGCTAGATGTTGAAGACGCAACGTATAAAGAGGATGTCACTAAGTGGGGCGAGAACCGCTTTCACTGGATGGTTCTCAAAGCTCTAGAGATTACTCCTGAGCTTGAATGGGAAACAGTTGTCATGGGTGAGCCTGATACTTGGGCTAATCATGAGACTGAGATGAAGCAAGCTGGTCTTTCTCCCACGGAGATTGGAAACATTCACAATATCATTGTGAACGCTTGTGGTCTTAACCAAGATAAGATTGAACAAGCGACGCAGTCTTTTTTACTCGAACGCCGGGAGGCGTCAAAGAGAAAATCCTCCCAGGATACCGCACCGAGCACTACGCCATCTGGCGTGCCTGCGAACGCTGGGGCATAAAGCCGCCAGGCATTCAAGACTCCTGGGATGATAACCATTGTTGGGCTGAGGCACAGCTTATTGCATATGATCAGATTCGGCAATATGAAGAAGCTGAACAACGCCGCACACTCTACCAATTTCTAGGAGCCTCTCGTGGCTAAGAACTTCGAAGTCCAACTGCGTGGACTAAAAGCTTCACGCACGCGCTTACAACGGATCGCTGATGCACCGCGCTTAAATACCGCAGTGCATCAGCGGCTTGTTGTGGCGTGGCGGGAAGCTGGCATCGCTTTTATTCGGGCTGCTGTCCGATCCACACTTGTGCAAAGCGGCATGTCCGCTGCGACTTTCTTCCCGCTGAGTCGCCTGATCCATGAACGCGCAGGCGGCCAAGACGCTGGTATCTATGTAGCAGCACGCATCCGTGAAGGTCGTGCCTCTGCCAAAGACCCACGAAATTACAAGACGCACCCCGAGTTCCCATTAGGTATCCGAACCCCAGGAGCGCAAAACCCAGGTCTGGGTGACGCTCTTGCAACTCAGCGCAATGCCGGACAATTCACCATTGGGACACCGAAGCGAATGTTCATGCAGTTCAGCTTCTTCCCATCCGTCTGGCAATTCGACACCCATGAGGGTCGACTCTCCAATGCACTAGACGCGGGCTTCGCAGCCTTCAAAGTAGCTTTCGCGGGTAAGGCCAAACAAATTGGCGAAACCACGCTTACCGATTTCATACGTTCTAGCAAGAGGAAAATCTAATGGCCTCAGATGAACAAGTTAACCTCATCCTCAACGCTACAGGTTGGGTGAATGGTGCTAATGACGCAGCTAAAGCGTCAGGCATTCTAGCGAACTCTATTGAGATTCTAACTACTGAGTTCACGGATTTCGAACGTAACGGCAACAACATTACTCCGGGAAAGACCGTTGAGACCTTCAGGGCATTAACTGCTGAAGGTGAAGTCCTCAGTGGAGTGCTTCAAAAAGTTGCCGGCGAGTCTGAGGTCACTAGGGTATCTCTTAACAGACTTGCAAACGCAAACACTAAGAGCGCTCAGCAGGAAGCGAATAATAACCGCACCCTTATCCGGAGTATCAATGCTGTTTCGTTTGAGCGCGAGAAAGCTGCACGTAAAGCAATAGCCTCCCAAGGCATCAAGCCGTCCGCTGACGAGGCTTTGGCCCTAAATCTTGCACGCAGCAGGCTGGCTGAAGTAGGAGCACAAGCAGGCTTAACCGGCCAGGATATCGAGACACTCTTTGCCCGTTTTAAGGATGGCACGCTCTCTTCTCAGAGAGGGCTCGATGAAGTTAAGAGGGCTGTTCAGGCTGTTGACCGAGCCGAGCAAGCTCTTGGCAATACGTTTGTAAAGGAGTCTAAGAAAGTTGCCGCCGCTGAAGCTAAGAAAGTTGTGGAGGTTGAGAGGACTAATGCAGCACTGCTACGTCAGAAGAATGCAGCAGACATCCAAGGAGGATTGGAAAGACGGTCACGGCTTCCGTCTTCCAATGCGTCACCCGAGGAAGCAAATGCACTTAGGAATGCACAAGAGACTCTAAGAGAAGTAGCTGCGGAGGCTGGTAAGACTGACGCAGACGTCAAGAAACTCTTTGCGGACTACGAGGCTGGAGCCATCAAATCAGGAGATGCGACCAGGCGTCTTGTCCAGGCAATCAAGGCAGTTAAAAATGCTGAAGCAGCATTAGGTGCTGAAGCTAAGAAGCAATCCGACGCTGCAATTAAAGCCCAAGAGAAAAAGAACCTTGCCATCCGTAAGACGGCCGAGGCTTTACGGCTTGAGAAGAACTCCCGAGCGATTGATACTGCACTTCAAGACCGTAAGCGTTCTGTAGTTGGTAGATTCGTTACCGTGTCCCCTGACGAGAATGCTAATATCACTTCGGCGCAGATCCGTCTCCGCGATCTTGCTGTCGCGGCGAATAAGACTGCCGCAGACGTCAGGAAACTCTTTACCGATTACGAGGCTGGAGTCTTAGATTCTACTAAGGAGACTAAGGGACTCATCGCTGCGTTGCAAGCACTCAAAAAAGCTGAGACTGCCGCAGGCGACGCAGCTCAAAAAGCATTTGACAAAGAGACTGCCGCTCGTAAGGAGAGAAACGCGGAGATACGGAAGGGCATTAAGGAAGAGGGCAAAGGCAGAATCGGTGCGAATATCGACGCAAGTCTTGAAGCGCGTGGTAATGCTGTGCGTGCCGCCGCATTGCCAGCTACTCCCGATGAGGGTGCCAATCTTGCTCGTGCGCAAATTAAGGTGCGTGAACTTGCGGTCGAAGCCGGTAAGACGAATGCCCAGCTCAAGAAAATGCTTCTCGATTATCAGAACGGGGTGCTAAAATCCACGTCTGAAACAAAGAAGCTAGAGGCAGGCATCCAGGGATTAGCAAAGGCCGAGAGAGAAGTTGGAGCAGTCTCAAGGAAAGAAGCTAGAGAGCGCGACAAAGAACTTAATAAGCAACTCGTTGAAGTCGAGCGGCTAATTGGCGCTGAAGCAGAACTTATTGCACTGAAAAGTGCAGTAGGCCGTATCCGTGCAGCGACTAGGCAAGGGGTTAATCTTTCTAGCGGAACAAACCTCCAGCAGAAGCAATTTTTAACGGCAGAGAACGCCCTTATCAAATTGCGGCGAACAAATAAAGTAGCTAGCGGAGAGATTCTATCTTCTTTAGCTAGGGCCAACGCTGGGACGCTTAGACTTGCTAATGCGTATACTGCCGTAGATCGTGCTGCACTGAGGGTTGTATCTGCTACTAAAGCTATTGCTCAGAATGCAAATATCGCACGCAAAACTGTTGGTGGCTTAGCGGCTAGTGTTGTTGACCTGACCAAATTGATTGGCATCTCGTTAGCCATTGGATCAGCGTTTAGGTTTGCAGGGCTGATTGAGGAGTCGATTGGAACCGTTGCTGAGCTTTCTATTAAGATCGCTGAGCTTCAGACTATCCAAGACACCACTAATCTTAGCACTCAGGAGTGGCTCGGCAACTTACGCCAACTGTCTGAAGCGTTTGGTATCAGCACGATTGACCAAGCGGAGGGTGCCTATCAGGCACTGTCTAACCAAATCATTAAATCAGCAGAGGACATTCGTTTCCTTCAGGCTGCTAACCGTCTTGCCATTACTGGCCTGACGGATACTGGCAATGCAGTTAACCTTCTCACCTCTGCTCTTAAGTCTTTCAATCTACCTGTTTCTTCTGCGGATGAAGTAAGTGCGAAACTCTTTAAGACTGTTGAATTGGGTCGTGTCCGTGTTGAGGAACTTGCTGACACCTTTGGTCGTCTGGCTGTCCCTGCTAACCAACTCGGCGTTAGCCTCGACGAGCTACAAGCCGCTATTGCTTTTACCACTATTCGTGGTGTTAAGTTCAGCGAGGCGTCGACGCTCATTCGTAACATCCTCCTGAAGTTGATTCGACCTACTGATGAATTAAAGGATACCCTAGCTAGCATGGGATTCGCCACTGGCGAAGCCGCAATCAATACGTTAGGATTAGGTGGGACATTACGTGCGTTGGAGGGAACTACTGGAGGTAGCACGACCGAACTTGGTAACTTGTTCGGGCGCATTCGAGCCATCACTGGCGCATTGATTTTTGCTAGTGACGAGACTGGTGAGTTTGAATCAACCCTTGAGACGATTCAGCAGACTAGCATTGCTGACTTCCTTGAGAAAACCAATCTTGTCCTCCAGAGCACTGGACAGCAGTTAAAGATTGCTGGTGAGCAGGCTCGTAACTTCTTCGAAGTTCGTATCGGTGATCCTGTAATTGAAAAGGTGGTTGAGTTAATCAAACGGCTTGGAGGAATGAATAACATTTTAGCCAAGTCGGCTGATGTTCTTGAGCTTGTCGGTAAGACTACTGCGGCTGTTGCATTAGCTACTGTTGGCACCGCTGCTCTTGTAGCTTCCGCTAGTGTGGCGACTATGACGGCCGCCGTTAGTGGATTATTCGCTGTCCTTAATGCTCCAGTAGGTCTTGCCGGCGCGCTTGCTGCTACAATTACTATTGGTAGTGTCTTAGCCCAGCAAGAAGCTGCTGAGCGAGAGCGCATACTCGTTGAGGGTCTTAAGAAGGAGAATGATCTACGCAAGGCTGCAGTCGCTGAAGCTGCTACAATTATTGAGTTTGAGACTAAGGCTGTAAAGGACGCATTCGTAGAGCGCACACGTCTAGCTTTCCAGGCCATTCAGGCGCGGACGAAACTTCTCAATGAGGAGCAAGCTACTGCTAAGACTAACCTTGAGCAAAGCACTCGTGCTTTTACATCCTTCAACACGCGATTGTCGACGACGTTAACGAATCTGATCAGCACTTCTTCAAAGTCAGTTAAGCGACTTCAGAAGGATGGAGAGGAAGCGGCTAAGGCTGTCTCTGAAATCTTCAATGAGACCGGCCAAGATGTCTTTAAGTTTGAGTTTGACAACACTGGCTTGCAGCAGCAACTTGCTCTTGTGGAGCGTTCTATCGCGCAGGCTACTGCTGACCAGACTGCTGCCAGAGAACGTGGTGACGTTGCTGGATTTAACACTGCGCGTAAGGAGCTTAAGAAGTCCGTTGATCAGCAGATCAAACTTCAGCTTGAAATCTCTAAGACTCGTAAGGACATAGAGATAGAGATTGCGAATGTTAAAGATAAGCTTGAACGTGCAACCACTTCCAAGGAGCGCGAGAAGTTCGCTAGGGAGTTGAAGCGCCTAAAGACTATTAGCGATATTCGAATCAATGCCAGCAAGGCACAATTAAAAGTCCAAGAAGCCATTGCTACCCTCGAATCAAAGGGTATCGGTGACGGTGGTCTGAAGCAAAAGGATCAAGACGGCCTTAAGGGCTTGCAGCTTGAACAGGCTAAGCTGAATGCTCTTGTTGAAGAGGAGCGTATTCTTCAAAACAAGAAGCTCGACATCTTTGAGAATCAGCGTAAGGCTTTGGAGTCCTTGCGTAATGAAGATGCGGCGCGTGTTCGACTTGGCATTGAGCAAGAGAACCGTCTGAGGGCTGCGTCCTTCTTGTTTACTTTGCTTAACAAGCAGTCCAATACCTTTAAGCTTTCTGCATTTGAGAAAGCTAAGACTGACGCTGAAGTTCTTAAGCTCAATAACCAACAGCAAACTGTGCTCGGTCGAATCTTAGCAGTCCAACGTGAACTTGGTCTAGGGGCAGACGCTGAGCGAGTGATTCGCGAACGCTCTGTCGCTATTCAAACGGCTGCCGATAACAAGCGGCAAAGGATCCGTGAGGCTACTTCATCACAGATTTTGAAGGATCAAAAACGTATCTTTAAGGCAGCCTTAGATCAGACCAAGGACCTTCGTAAAGCCGAAACTGAACGCTCTGGAGCTTTTAAGGCATCACTTACAGTGTTGACTGATTCGCTTGATGCCTTTGTCACGAAAGGCAAGGGCGCTTTTGAGGTTGACGCAGGAAGACAAATCTTCAGGGCCAGAAGTATCGTAGAGACTGGCTCTAACGCGGCCAGTGTTCCCCCTAACGAGATCGCTGCCGTCAACCAGGAGTTTGAAACATTAGCGGAACGTGCTGCTGCGGCAAGCAAATCCTTTCAAGCCGTTAAGCTAGAAGGCTCGGCTGAAAACTTTAGCACTCTTGATGCTGATCTTGACAGGCTAAAGACATCGCTTGCATCCTTCGAGAATCTAGCCGCATTGGATCTTACTGGCGAAGACGAGGAGCTTGCTAACTTTATCTCAAGCATCAAACTTGCAACAGGGGCACTACTTGCTTTTGAGCGTGGCCAGCCAGAAGATAAGAAGAATGCTGATCTAATTAAAAAACTGGACGCCCAAAATAGAGCACTGCTCGAAGCAGAAAAAGTTACCAAGGGAGTGACTGTTGAGCAGAAAGTGGCTACTGCCGCTACAGCCAAAATGGCTGAAGCTCTTAAGACCGCACAAGAGGCACTGAAGAAGGTGGCGCAAATTCAGTCTGGTCCCCCAGAGGCCAGCCAAGCTACACCGGGTATTGTAGTAGTGCCAAAGCTATTGGAGCTTACCACTAACATTTCTGATGCTTTTGAGCCTACTGTAGTTGAGAAGGTTATCAAGAGGCTTATAGGCAAGCAGCTACCATTAGGTCCATTGGGACAGGACGCACCTCGCCGCACTGTTGTGTCACCTACTAAAAGGCAAGAGCAGACGGTCACGGTAAATACTGTCCCACTAGTTAATGCATTTGCTACTGGTTCTAAGACTTTTGGCAGAGATGCTGCTAAGTTCTTTACTGATGCTGTTAAGACTACTGACGATAAAGCCTCTAAGACAAAGGCTACTCCTAGCACGGAAGCGCTACGTCGCGAAGCTCGTAGGCGTCGGGGTATTGCGTCAACTAGGCGGACACCGGATAAGGTTGTCCAGCGGACCCTACCAGATCCGGTAGATCCAAAGGACATCCAACAGACGCAACGTCAAGGTGGCGTGCTGAACGTAGTTCCGTTCGTCCCGACTCGGTCTACCCCTTTGCTCACTAGAGACGACTTGATGCTTGAGGCTGCCAAGGAGCAGAAGGATATTCAGGAGAGGCTGTTAGCTTTCCAGGAGAGCCAGGCTGATAATAAGGAGTCGGAACGTGCTGCCGAGGAGTTAAAGAAGGCCCTTCCCGGTATTCAAAAAGGTATTGTAAAGGGTGTAGATACTGCTCGGGGTAAAGCTGCTCGCGCAGCCGGAAATGGCGCTGGATCTCCTGGTGAATCTGGGGCCGCCAAAGCCTTAAAGGAAGCACTTGCTAGTAGGGACGCTCTAAGGGAAGTCACTGCAAAAGACATTAAGTCATTCCAAACGGCATCCGTCGAAACCTTGAAAGACATACGCGACAATGTCCTTCCTTCTAAGATTAGGGGAACCAAATCACCTATTGAGCGTAGTCTATTACGCGAGGAGTTGAGAGCGGTTGAAAAGAAGCTTAACTCTCTGAAGCCTGCTCAGCGTGATACTGAGATTAACGAAGGACGTAAGAGGGTTGATTTTCTTAAGTCAACATCAATAGGTGGAGAGGCCCTTACTAAAGAGACTGCAAGGCTACAAGCCTTAATCAATGAGAAGAGGGCAGTGGCGTTAAAGCTTACAGAGCGTAGGATTGCTCTTGAGAAAGCTGGTATTATCAAGGCAGCGCCTAAGAAGATACCTGAAGGCGCAATTACTGTCAGTCCTGGTCAAACATCACCGGCACCTTTGACTGGCAAGGAGGAGAATCTGATTAAGGTTGAGGGTTATGCTGAACGGTTTGCTCAGGTAGCAGCTCAAGCTTTCCAGAAAGTCTTGAGACCTGTTGTCGGTGGTGTGGAACTTAGCCAACCTGGGGACAATCTTGCAGGCAAGTCTCAGGCAGTAAAGAATGCGGAACGTGCGAATGCTTTTGACAGAGCTACGCAAGGCCAGCTACCTGTCCTACGCCGTATACCTGTGACGCCAGGAACAAATTCTCGTGGTGACTTCTCACCTGAGTTGCGACGTATGGGTGGTGGTGTAAGGCCAAGCCCGAATGGTGGAGTAACTAATATCACCAACATTCCTAAAATTGATATCACTGTTGTCGAGAGTAAAGATCCCAACGCTTCGGCTAATGCAGTCATGGGTAAAATCAAACAAGCAAGACGTCAAGGACGATTCAAATAACCCGTCGAAGGAGACGAAATGGAAACTAACTTTAATATGAAGAGCGAGGCCAGCGCCTCCCTCAGTCGAAAGCGTGGGGTGGAAGGAAGCTTCGCACCACGCGGTGAGTTCAATGTTGAGCACTGGCGCGACGGTAAGTTGCTTGGGACTTACAAGTTCCCGAACGGTGTGACCAACGAGGGTAAGGACCATGCTCTTGGAGCAACGTTCAACCTGGTCACTCAGATCAACCCGTGGTATATCGGCATCGTGGACAACAGTGGTTTCACTGCTTTCGCTGCCGCAGATACTATGTCATCGCACGCTGGTTGGAATGAGTTCACTACTTACTCCGAGGCAACGCGTGTTGACTGGGGTGAGGATGCTGCAAGTGGCCAGGCTATTAGCAACAGCACGCCGGCTACTTTTAACATCACTGGTAGTGGAACCCTTCAGGGAGTATTCGTTACGAGTGTCAACACCAAGTCTGGAACGACTGGCACTCTTTGGGCCACCGCTTCATTCGCTTCAACGATCCCGGTGGTCAACACCGACCAGTTGAAGATCACCTATACCGTTACGGCTACCTAGTGCTCGTCCCAATCAAGATCACTATTACCCATAACGGGAAAGAGAATGTGTATCCGAGGTTCAACGATATCCCGAGCGACATTCGTAGGGATCTTGATTGGGCCAGCTATATCGATAGGTATGGCATTGGTATACATTACGATAAGGTAAGTGGCTTCGGTGAAGTTGATCTCGTCAACAATGATCCGACAGTCCAACACGCAGTCATGTGCGTTCCAGAAGACTTTGCCACGGCGGCTGCTAAGCTCTTCCCCGCAACGGTATCAATCATCGCAGAAGAAGAGTTTGAAATCTTCTACAATGATCGTGCCCATGCCCATGAGGAGACAGAGGTCCTGGACGTGGATGTCCTCAACGGTATCCTAGCTAGGAT
>Ga0316189_10001602_pt1 | contig 22460 bp, 24 predicted proteins | sample LowCovwburrow_MG_FD_204930 | JGI IMG/M metagenome (GOLD analysis project Ga0316189, IMG submission 204930) | Coastal sediment microbial communities from Maine, United States - Lowes Cove worm burrow | ecosystem: Environmental > Aquatic > Marine > Coastal > Sediment | place: USA: Maine... | reverse complement strand
CCCCTGACAGGCCGTATATCCCATTGCTAGCGGATGAAGCCTTTCCTGTTTGCAGCCCCGAATATTTGCAACGGCATCCAGAAATTGTGTCGGATACTTCGGCGTTGCTCGATGCAAATTTATTGCATTTTGACGTAGCACATACTGGATTCATGACCTGGAAATTGTGGTTTGCACATTTTGGAATTGATATCCCACTCCATGCCGATGCAGATATGTATGACGCATATCCCTTTTTACTAAAGGCTGCTCAAGATGGTGAAGGAGTAGTATTAGGCTGGCGTGGTTTAGTTGACCGTATGATCGAAGACGGAATGTTGGTTCAGGTTGGGCCGAGTGTAGTGAACAGGGATACTGCTTATTATCTTCAATATAGAACGGATAGCCCGCGTGCTGAATCAATTGCGCAAGTTGTACAGTGGTTCAAGCAGTCTTTTGACAGTGAAAAAACTGATCGAATTCAAAAAAAGGATCGATAGGAAGGATCGATTGAAGCCCGTATGGGAGATCGATATGGTATCCAGGGAACGACCGAAAAGGGCACACAGCCGCCATTCCAAAGCTGAATATGAATGTCTGCTTTGTATAAAATAACCATTGCCTGCTCAAATCAAGACCGCTTAATCATCCTGTCAGATTAAGTCTGAGCTACTACCTATGATCTCTCTGTCAGATGGTAAAAGATCAATAACAATAGTCACATTATCAGTGACCAGGTCGAGCGATTGTTCCAGGCTATTAAAGTCGAAAACTAGTTATTAAAGTCGAAAACTCGCTATTAAAGTCGAAAACTATTTGTAATTAATAAAGTAGTAAAATTTATGATCTTTACTACGATTTTCCATAAATTGAATTTATTAAAAAAATTTATGACCTATTGAGGCACAACAATTAACCACTCGTAGCGCTATGGTTAAAAAATTCAGTTTATTGCATTTCACTTTTCTTTCAGTGCTAAAAACAGCGCATAATTGGATTACCAGTATAATTTAGTAAACACCTTAAGAATTTTGATGTTTAGATATAGCCGTAATTGTACGGTTTTTAATTAACTGTCAATATATTGAAAATAATTGTCTTTTTTATTATTTGTCAATTTCATAAGCAATATCTATTGGTAAACCTAACTGGTAAATAGCATTTTATTCAAGGCCAAAAGTAAATTTAGAGACCAGTCTCTTGGTCGTGACCTAAATATTTTCCTGTCAATTGACTTCGATATCACGAGGCCCATCGTCCCAAAGCTTAACCCGTTGAATTGCGTGTAATTTTGACCCAGCATTTCCACAATTAACTGACCCACTAGTTTAGTTGGTATCCTTTTATAGAGTTTGATTTAGGCCTAAATTCCCGTATCAACATTGAGTGCAAATATCATCGCTATTTGGTTCAAATTTCGCTGCAATTCAACAGGCAGTCCAGCCGCTTTTAGGACACTCAAAACTGGAAAGTACTGTCAGATATTTAGGCATTGAAGTAGATGATGCCTTAGTGATGGCAGAACAGACAGTAGTGTGGCAACTTCGAACATGAACCACTGAGAATAGTGGTTTCTGTTTTTTGCTTCAAAACCGCCATTAGCCTATATGGCCCGAATATCCGATGAAGGTTGTGGCTACTCAGGTAAAGTATCGAATTAACATCTGTTCACCCTCTGGCTTCTTATGCATCGAGATGGCTTTTTCGTGGATTAAATTTTGTACTTGATTTAAATTACCATCAAATGGACTGGTACAGGACTCTTAATTGATATGGAAAATCAAAAAAACTCAGCGAGTTTACTGCCACCATTTAATATGGCACAGTATTTTAAGTGGTGTATCAAAGCTGTTTTTTTCACCCTTGCCCTTGGTTTTTTACTCAATATTCATGGCTCTGACAATTGTACTAAATATAGCTTTAGGGTGAATAACATAGCTATCAAGGTAAATCACGCCGCAACCAAAACCGTAGCGACGCAGGATCGAAGGTTTTGGTTGCAGCGTTAGACGCTCGTCATCGGGAAAATTTTAGTTGATAGTTGAGGAAAAAGGAATATGCACTTAATTAAAAACCAAACAAATAGACAAGCTCCTAGTCACCTATATAAATACTATTCTGTTAGCGATAACTCAATTTCTTGTCTAAGGAAAAAGAAGTTCTGGCTTTCTGCTCCTTCTGCATTTAACGACCCTTTTGATTGTAAATTTCATGTCAATGAATATTTGGCCGCCCAAAGACGAAAAAAAGTAGCTTTAGGAAAATTGCTTACCCCCGAATATATCCATAAACTTGATGCAACCCCGGATAGAATAACTACGTCCGTTGATGAGTATATACATAACTTAAACTCTGGAATTGAGCGAAGTGGAGTATTTTGCCTATCCTCCACGCCATTCGAAGTCTTAATGTGGTCACATTATTCTGCTAGCCATACCGGGTTCTGTGTAGAATTCAATAGAACAAATTATAATGACCTAGGTTCGGATCTATGTCATCCAGTACATTACACTAATCGCCCTGCAAGCTTATTTTCCGCATCCAAGTTTTTTGGCAAAAAGGGAAACCTCCCCCCGCACTCAGTTTTTTACAGCAAATCTAAAAGCTGGAAATACGAACAAGAATGGAGACTGGTATATATGCCTATGAAGAAAAGACCGGCTTGGGGATTGTGCAAACTAGATGCTGATATCACAAATATCATACTGGGTTTAAAGGCTTCAGATGAAACTGAGAAATTAATTAAGAATGTATTTCGGAAGCGGCCATGGGTCGGAATATACAAAATGCATCATGTGCCAGGAACACTTGATGTTCTGCCAATAAAAATTAAGTGAATATGAATAGATCGCATCTAACAATTAGCTTGAGAGGGACTTGCTCTCCGCGTCATTTTGATTGTGGCAAATGCAACAAGCCTCACGCGGCTACGGCAAGCAGCGATGGCGGCATAGGCCTCTTAGCCTTATTTTTATAAAATACGCTGTATATGCCCGAATCTACAGCTATTAAATCCGGACGGTTTAAAACCCAAAGAAAATAAAAGTCGCTTGGAGTTGATTAACTGAAGTCTGAAGGTCGGTTACGAAAGAACAATTATCAATATGGGTGTTTTCACACAAGCTGTGCCCTAAGTGGACATGAAGCGATCTAGTGTTAAGTTGTATGTGGCAAATCTCACATACAACTCGAAGAGAGTTTAGATAATGACAGTATTCAGCTCAAATTAGTCATTCAACTTACTAGGAACGATCTGGCCCTATTCGCTTGTTTATAATTTAGATCAGATAAAGGATTGAACCATGTACAAGTCTTCTCTTTACCAGCTCGCTCTAATATCGATTTTATTGCCATCTATTATGGTTGGCTGTGGGAAAAATCCTATTGAAGAATACGTGGATTCTCAGTGGCCCCCTGTAAGTCTTGAAGATCAGCAGAGCGAAGCTATAGGAAGCTTAAGGGATAATCTCAATACATTGAAATATCCAACTATAGGATTTGGGTTAGATATAGACACAGTTTCGCCATTACTATTGAACGACGCTCTAAAAAATTACGGTGTAACTAGCCTGAAACTAACAACGGATAAACAACTGGTCAAGGCAGATATATCGTACGACGTGGAGGCAGTAAGTTTCACCGATGTCGAAATTCTGCAAAATTTAGCCCCTAGAATAAAAGGTAAATTAAGTATATATATGGGGCTGGACACAAAATTTAACCCAGATATAAATCAGATACATGCTAGGCTACTCCCTCACGTAAACAGCTTTGATGTCGAAAGTATAGAGATCAAAGAAGATTACGATGTAACGATCGTCGGTGTTCGGCCAGAATATGCAAACCTATATTCTGAACGTCCGCTCTATACAAAGCAGGCAGGCATGGCTCATTTATCGATGTAAAATATGGCTCAAATAGCGTTGTGAGTCACAGGCTATACCGTCTTGGAAGTTTCGGTGGAAGACTAACTAATATCTTTTGTCCTATACAAGTGAAAAATTTTTCAAATTGCCGCTTCCTCAAGACTGTAAAAAGCAATATCTGCACCAAACCCTTTTTCAAGTAGACAATCTCGTAAGGATTCATGGACTAATATTGCATTTGTGGACTCTGCCAAACGAAACATTTTGATGTTCTTGACTCTATCCTCGTCGACCACGAGATTGTCGAAGTCGACATCAATCAGTGGGATACCATCGTGTACGGTAGCTATCGACTTTTGCATGTCAGCGGCAGCTACCAAACCTAACACGTTCACAGACTTATAGTTAGTGGCTATTGAGCCATCATCGGGGTCTGTGACCGCTGCGTTGTAAGTGTCAAAGTTATTCACACCGCAGTCTCGCAGAGCCTGTATGAAATCGTCCCGCCATAGGGGAGGGTTAGTAAAGATAAGTGTAGCCATATACTGATCTTCATCAGGTGAGGCCGGCTCATATGAAGACAATTCAAATTCCAGAGGATCAGGGATGTCGATGGATATAACAGCCCCACGCCACCACTTGAGCCCCTTGACAAAAGGCTTTTTATTTACTCGACGCCGAGGTCGGCTATTTGCAGATAGCAGGAAGTACATCTATTTCTCCAGAAAATAATGAACAGTCTATTTACTCTTTATGTGCCTTTTTTTCATCCATATATTGTTCGACAAAACGGGATGTATAGATATTTCTTTTCCAATTACTCGTCGGAAATTGTAGCATGCGTTTCATCCTGGCGGAGATGGTATCTAGTCGGTTCACTAACACGTAAAGGGGGTCTTTTTCATCTGGCTTTTTTTCTTTTTTCTTGGCTTCAGGGCACCAGATTTCTTCTTGCGCTTCTAATTTGTCAAAAAGTTTATCCAGACAATCACGCACAAAATCACTGTAGTCAGCATGTGCGTCATGAAACTGTGTTCGCCATGATTCCATGGCGGCAAAAGCTAAATCCTTCGATTTGAGCTTTGGATTATTGCTCTCGAAAGTGGCACCCTTGGTACCCCAAGGCCGTACTCCATAATTACCAGGTGACCAGACACCATTTTTAGCAGCATTAATGTTATACCCAATGTTACCCTTGGCTTTGCCGTCCTTCCAAAGGTACTCATTTGATAAGAATAGTTCGCTATTCTTTAGTGCCGCATTCCCGGGAATCAAATGATGAGCTGCAACAGCTGCATTAAAGGTTTTTCCTCCGAGGGTCACCTCGTTGGGTTTAGGTTTGCCACCTAACGCAGTGCCTAACTTGCCCGCATCATTCTTGAAGCGGTAGGTAGGCGCTTCATCACCTGTACTAGCCTCAGTATCTTCGTCATGGGAATCTTCAAGTTCATTGATGAGTTCTTCAGGAGGTTCAGTAGATTGACAAAATACACAAGTATCATCCTCGTGTTTCTCATCAACGATCATATCTACATTTACAATTTCACCAAGTTCCATAGTTTCCTCATTATCGATAATTAAAATTTAGTTATCGGAAAAGCTTTATTCTATATCAATCCTAATTGCAGCCCGATGGGCCTGATCTGACGAGCTACATATTAAATGATGGCGATCTACAGCCTCCTTATTTGCGCCTTCCGCTATCAACATCATTATAACCGGAGATGATGCTGCGCCTAAATCACCAAAGCAATCTGTTGGATGATTAACCCTAAGATCCTTCTTAATATTATTACTATTCCGTGTCAAAGCTATACCCAGCTCCTTCTGGCCAAAAGACTCAAAGGTCATAGTCGTCCAAAGTGCCTGTATTTTTTCTAATGAAGCATTTTTTAATGCCGACTTAACTGCCTGATCAAGCGCTTCTGAAGTATTCGTTTGATCGCTATAAAAATGGTCAGATTCTAATGCAAATCCAGGCTTATACAATTTCACCCAAGGTTTGGGTAAAGATTTTTGAATTCGGCTGGATGCCAACAGCAGGATGCAAGCTCCTTCACCAGGTAAGAACCCATCTTCAACCCCTAGAGCGTGTAAGCGCCCGTCCGCATCCAATTTTGACAGAAGCAAAGGGTCAAAATAGCTATCTACGCCACCAATAAGGGCATAGTCTTTACCTGATTCTATAAGAAAGTTAAATGCTTGTTCAATCGCATATATTCCCCCAGTGCGACCAATTTCGGCTGTTTTACTTGTCGCAATTTCCAAAGGCACCTCACTCTGGGAGGCTAATAGCTCGATAAAGTTTCCTACCATCGGCATACTCCGGCCAGGCAGAAATTCTGGTAATGCGAGAAATAATGGCATGGACTCTTTGGGTGGTAACTTATCAGCAATTCGTGACATTGCCGCTGAAATCAGTTTAATCAATCGTTGTTGGCGAGAAGGTATACAGCGAAACTTATCCTCATCTTTTAGCTTTGGCAAAGCCTCGTCCGGTACTAGTGCCATCTTAATAGGGTTGAGTTTCTTGTTTAAAAAAGCTGTTTCAGCGAATAAGCTTATACCCGCTTTAAAAGCTGCTGTTGATACCGAAGCGCTATTGCCAAGTGAAGTAATACATTCCGAAGCAACTAGGTAAATTTGGTTTTTCTCTTCCATGATCTTTATAACTATTTGCGCAATGGTTAACAACAGTAGAATAACATAACCGGCCTTCTTTCGGGAAAACGTCCGCGAACCATAGCGGTTTTTTGATTACGACAGAAATTTCTTTAGTGACAGCATGTAATGCCTGAACACCATGGAGGTTTGGAATGCTAGCAGTCGCGGTCAAGGTTTCCAAAAATCAATACGAACACACCCTTAAGGACAGTAGCGACTCCAATTCGAACAGAAATATAAATAAAATACTTCTGGACTCAATTTCAAGAAATGACTAGGGATAAGGGATCGGAGGTACTTGAAAATTATTCTCATGTAACACCACCCCCCTTAATCAATGTTTAAAATTTTTAAAAGCGAAGAAATATAAGGTTACGTGCGTGTCATGTGGCAGGAGATTTACTATCAAAATTAACCTGTTTCATATTTCAGAATTTGAATTTCATAACCGGGAAAATGCACGTAGCAATGAACAGAAAATCTGTGCAGATTGTAAAATTTGCAACACTCATTCAGACAATTTCATAGATATAGATAGAAAACGGTATCGTTGATATTAGGGCAAGTGCCGCATCATTTGGGGCATTAATGGCATTAATGGCATTAATGGCAACTAGGGCACTTAGCGCCAATTTGAATTAACAGCAATAGAAAGACTGCTAACAGGAATACTCGCCCATACTTTGATTCCACCCATCGATAAAGGAGTCATCATGAATAAGCCAACCCAAAGTGACCATGTGCAGATACCCTGGAATAAAGGGAAATTAGTTGGTCAAAAGTCCCCGCTCAAAATAAAAGAAATCTGGACGATACGCATTCGGTTGCAGCTGTCCAATTGTATTCGAGACCTGGCATTATTTAGCCTGGAAATCGATAGTAAACTTAGAAACTGTGATTTGATTAAAATTTGGGTGATGGATATTGCCCATAGCACTGCCATCTTAAGTAGGGCTATAGTCATGCAGCAAAAACCACAACGACCGGTGCAATTTGAAATTACCGAACAAACCCGGGGGGCGATTTCAAGCTGGATCGAATATGCTAATCTTAGTTCCATGGATTACCTATTCACAAGCCGTTTCAAATCATCGCCCCATATCTCGACCAGGCAATATGCGCGAATCGTGGAAAGATGGGTGTCACAAATAGGTCTCGATCCTACCAGCTATGGCACCCATTCAATGAGACGAACCAAAGCGACTTTAATATATCGTAGAACTAAAAAATTTACGAGCGGTGCAATTATTGCTGGGCCATAGGAAGTTAGAAAGTACAGTCAGGTATCTGGGCATAGAAGTAGATGACGCACTGGAAATGGCTGAACAGACTGAAGTTTGATAATCGTTTATCGTGAGGCGTTAATACCGACGCCTCACGGTTTCCAGATACCTGTCGTTTGCGTGCCAGGTAGAATATGTACTTTTGGCACTTTGCAACAACCTTCAAATAACCGAGCGCGGACTGCACTCTCAATGCCTGCCCGAGCTTCCTGCTTAAGAGATTGATTCGTTTTATATAGGTAACCTGCCTGGGCGAACGATAGCGGGCCTCACTGTCTACAAATTTGCATTTCATGACATCAACTACAAAGTCTGGCAGAATCAACGTTCAACGGAAAATGGAGAGGCATGATGCTCATACTCACACGAAATCCCGGCGAGTCAATAAAAATAGGTGACGATATCGAAGTTAGATTGCTTTCTGTAGAAGGTAATAAAGCACGAATTGGTATAGGCGCGCCCGATGATGTCGATATCTGGAGAGAAGAGATTTACGATAATATTCAGAAAGAGCAAGAAAGCTAAATGAAGTACATTATATTCCTCTTTGCTTTCACCCCAGCTTTATTACATGCCGATTACCTCGATTGTCCCTGCAAGGTTGTAAAAGTGACTGATGGCGATACTGTCCACGTACTCGATCAATCCAAGACAAAGCATAAAATTAGATTAGGCGGAATCGATGCGCCTGAGAAAAAGCAGGCGTTCGGTCAAAGGTCTAAACAGAACCTATCCGGTTTAATCGCCGGTATGAATGTTGAGGTCGAATATGATAAGCGAGATCGATACGGGCGCATCATTGGCAAATTGATTAATCGTGGTCAGGACGTCAATCTATTACAAATCAAACAGGGTTACGCTTTGGCACTACAAGCACTACCAAAAGGATCAATCTAAGCTCGATAGGGTTTTGTATAGCTCGGCTGAAGTCGAAGCTAGGGAGAAGACAATAGGGCTTTGGGCTGTGCCTGCAATACCGCCTTGGGAGTTTCGGAGAAAATAGAATCCCGCTAATGCATAGCGGACATTTAAATAAGCTACAGCGAACCAGTGCTTACGGCACTTTGCGGTCATTGAAAAAATCTTTTGAAACTGTATAAAAGTGCCGAAATCAAGCATTAGTAGTGCACATGGGTGTAGCGTTTTGATATGCTTTTAGAGTTGGTAAATTTGGGCTAGGCTCCTGCCAAGCTCGTTGATCCACTATAAAAAGGACAGGACGAAGCCATGATTAAGGGGATTGCAAGGATCAAGGGGATTGGTGTCTTCGAGAACTACGTAAAGCCAGCTGACACAAAAGAGTTCGCTCTTAAAAATTTGATCTATGGATGGAACTACTCAGGCAAGACTACTCTTTCCAGGCTCTTTGCCCAGCTAGAAACAAAGACACCTAATTCCGATCTCGGAGGTTGTGAGTTTTGCTTTGAGACAGATGGTCAAAACCTAACTGAAAAGACGTATCAACTGTGTAGTTTGACGGTTCGTGTATTCAATTCCGATTTTGTCCGCGACAATCTGCACTTCGATGGCGGGGGCTTTAATCCGATCCTTCTGCTCGGCAAGGATGCCGGAGAGGCACAAAGCAAAATCGATAAGCTCAGCGAGCGAAATAAGAGATCATCAGGCGTCCAAAATAAGATCAAAATAAAATCAAAGGGAATCGAAACAGCAGTTGGAGATGCCAAGACTGAGGCTGCTAGAAACATTCGCCAACTGCTTAAAATAGATCCTTACACAGCTACACACCTAGGCAATGACGTGCTGGCTGTGAGTATTCTTGATTCACAAATTCTGTCTGATAAGGACCTTTCTGAAAACCTTGAGCTTGCTCTGACTCCAGACAATAAAAAACCCAGCACCATCGATGAACTCATTGTGTCAACCTCTATTGAGTCGCTATACGAGGAAGTGGTCTCTGTGTTGGCGGAAACACCTAGTTTCTCAAATACGATGAAGCATCTAGAAGACAACCCGGTCATCGAAAGGTGGGTGGAGAGCGGCCTCCACATTCATCCAATGGCAGGTAAATGTGAGTTCTGTGGCAATCCAGTCTCTGACGAGCGACTTGTGGCCTTTCGAGAGCATTTCTCCAAAGACCTTGCAGAACATAAGCAAAAGATCGAAGGTTTGCTCAAACGGGTTCAAGATGCTGAGCTTGTATTCACTCAACCGAAGGTAGCTGAGTTCAATCCACAGTTTCGAGATACTTACCGGGAAGCGGCAGCACCACTAGCTGCGACTATTAACACCTTCAATCATGCTGTGAAGACCTTGGCAAAGGATGTTCAACGCAAAGTCAACGACTCTCGAAAGGCCATGCAGCCAGCACCGTTGGCTGAGGGAATGACAAAGAGCGTCACCAATATCGTAGCTGCGATTAATTCTGTGATTAAAAGCAACAATGAGCTTGCTTCAAACTTTAAAACAGCCAGGGTCAAGGCGAGAAATGAAGTAAAGTATCACTATGTCCAGCAGTTCATCAATACACAAGAAACGGCGGGATATCGACGTAAAGAAAAGCAATTAATCGAGAGAAACGAGCGTTTGAGAAACTACTCTCTGGCGCTGCAGTATGAAATCAAGAAACTGCAGGCGTTAATTAGCAAAGCTCAGCGTGGCAGGGAGAAGATCAATGAGCGGATTGCCTCAATGTTAGGTAGCGAAGCTGTTCGGATTGAGGTCTTTAACGATTCTGCGATAAACCAAGAGCGGTTCAGGCTTGTTCGGAAGAACAACAAGCCTGCACGCAACCTCAGTGATGGTGAACGAACAGCCATTGCTTTCTCCTATTTCCTGACCAAACTGCAAGAGCTAAAAGCTGAGGAATTTAACGATACAATAGTCTACATCGACGATCCGGTCTCAAGTTTGGATGCCAATCACTTGTTTCAAGTGAATGCTGCCATAAAGGAAGTCTTCTTCGGAAAAGACCAGGATGGAGAATGGGCAACGAAATGCAAACAGTTCTTTCTTTCAACCCACAACTTCCAGTTTTTTGACCTTATTCGAGAATTGAAACCGACTAAAATAAATAAGGCGAGACTCTACTTTTTAAGGAAAGTTGCTGCCGGAAAATCTATTCTTGGCGACATGCCCACTTCTCTCTCGGATTACGGTTCCGAGTATCACTTTCTCTTCGAGACAATTCTCAAGTTTCGAGAAAGTGACGATAAGTCGGCCTATGAAGGATTGATGTTGTTGCCTAATGCAGTCCGTCGCTTTGTAGAGCTTTATACCTATGCTCGAATGCCAACTGCGAGAGGTATGAGCGTAGATCATCGGGCGGAAGCCATCTTTCATCCAGAAACTTCTAAGCGTATCCTAAAAATTCTGCATTATTTCAGTCACGCGAACAACATGGATCGGCTTACAGGAAACAATGAGTTGATCTTCGATCTTGAGCATGCTGTGGAAGTTATGCTAACTGAGATTGAAGGAGAAAATCCGATTCATTGGAATGCGCTGATGGCTTCGATCCAGTAATGAAGGTAAGAATAAACTTATGGTTAGGCGCGTAACCGAGAAATTAAGCGGCAGGGCACGAAGTACGCATTCGAGATTCAGATTTTAATGGCGGTTTCCGGATAGCGGTCGTTCCAGATCATGATTAAATAGGCAAGTTACGGCACTTTGCCGACATTGAGTTAACTGCACCTTCATGAGATTTTGGTGCGAAAATCTTGTAACATAAGTCAACATTCATGTGTGTCACATAATTTAGCTTTAGCACTCTATAAGGAACGACCATGAATCTAAATACCGATATATACGGAACTACTACCGGTGGGTGGATTGTTCGTGCAGCTCCAACTTCGACTAACAGAGCAAAGTACGCGTTTGTAGTTCAACGAAACTTACAAACTTCAATCATAGAACGTGCTAAAGATCATTGGAGATATATAAAGGAATTCAATATAGGTGTTCTTCCCGAAACAGCTTCCCGCGATGGGTTTCTACTAACTATTCGAGGGAAATTGATAGAAACGGCGCCATCCTTACAGCTATCATTGGAAGCACTAGGTATGGATAAAGAAAATGCCATCGAGGCTATACAAATCCACAGCAAAGCATTATAGGCTGTGAAAGTGCTAACAAAAATCTCAACCAAACCCGCGACATCTTTGTGCCGCGCCCGTCATCGCCGAGGCGCGGGCCGGTTAGGTAATCGTTAGGCCAAATATCGTGAAAGTTTATCACTTCATCAATGAAAAATTTGGACTTCAGGCCATTGAGAAGCAGCGCCTAAAAGCTTCCACGCTGGATGACTTAAATGATCCGTTTGAATTGTTCTCTATTGATATGTCTAGCAGTTTAGAATTTAGAGAAGCTTTGCGAGTATATAGATCGGGCTTAGCCTATAAGACATATATAATCTGCACTAGTAAGTCGTGGAAAAGCCCATTACTTTGGAGTCACTACGCCGATAGGCATAAAGGGATGGCTTTAGAATTCGAAGTTCCAAATGAAATGCTGCACCATATTAAATATCAGAAAAGTAGAATTAAAATAGATGAAGCAAGAATAAAAAATGGAGTGACCACACAAATTAGACTGTTAACAACAAAATATAAAGAATGGGAGTACGAAGATGAAGCAAGGATGTTTGTGCATTCTGAAGAAATTAAATTTGAGGGTAATCTTCCATTTTATTATTTCAATCAGAATTTGAAGTTAACTTCAGTTATTCTCGGTTCCTTGTCAGAATTAACAAGCAGCGCGATCAAGAGTAGGATGCCAGGTGGTAATAAGGTCGCATTGGTGAGGTCGCGCATGGCATTTAAAGAATTTCATATTGTGCGTAACAAAAAGATTAAAACAGTAAATTTAAAGTGCGCCTAAGAGCGTGAGTTGGGCGCAGTGCCCGCCACGTGCGCCTTTCGCCACGGCATGCCTTGCGCAAGGCACCAAGCAAGGGACTCTGACTAGACATTGGCTATTCTATTTGAGTGTACTGACATAGCAAATCACAAATTACCACTACAAATGACAGACAACATTAAATTCAAAGCACAGGGAGTAAATGTGGACTACGAACTTCATTCACTAGGATGGAGGGCATTTCAAGATCTCTGCGTAATCATTATGCAGGAAATCTGGGGGCATACTGTGCAAAGTTTCTGCGACACTCATGATGGTGGTAGAGACGGTGCTTTCTATGGCTCATGGTCTAATAAAGGGAAAATGCTGGAGGGCGCTTTTACAGCCCAGTGCAAATTTTCTGCAGAGCCAAGTAAAAATATAAAATTGAGTGAGCTTAAAACAGAAATAGAAAAAGCAAAGAGGCTAGCGAATAAAGGCCTGTCCGGTATATATGTACTATTTACAAATGCTAAATTGACAGGGCAAACAGAAGAAAAATTAAAATCAGCATTCGAAGCAATTGATGGGATTGATACTTTTATAGCATTTGGGAGGGAACGTATATCACTTGAAATTCAACAATCACCTCGCTTAAGGATGCTAGTGCCACGTGTGTATGGTCTTGGTGACTTAAGTTTAATTATGGATGAACGAGCATGCCAACAAGCAAGTTCTATATTAGGTGCGCTTGGAGATGACCTAAATAAATTTGTCCGAACAAGTGTTTTTCACCGTAGTGCAAAGGCTCTTATTGATCACGGATTTGTTTTGCTTCTTGGTGAGCCAGCATGTGGTAAGTCGACTATTGCAGCTGCACTAGCTGTTGGCGCTATTGATGACTGGGGGTGCTCAACTGTTAAAATAACAAATGCATCTGAGTTTACGAATCACTGGAACCCTAATGAGCCAAAAAGATTGTACTGGGTTGATGATGCATTCGGAGCAACCCAAATGGATTATGCTAGCACTATTAATTGGAATTATGTTTTCCCACAAATATATACAGCGATAAAACTAGGTGCAAAAGTCATATTCACATCAAGAGATTACATTTATCGTTCTGCAAAGCAGTATATTAAAGAGACCGCATTACCTATTGTAAAAACATCTCAGGTTATTATTAATGTCCAGGACATTAGCATCCATGAACGAGAACAGATTTTATATAATCATATAAAGCTTGGTACACAATGCACTAAATTTAAGAAAAAGATTAAGCCATATTTGCATGATGTTGCTGAAAATGAATATTTTACGCCCGAGTTGGCACGAAGATTAGGCAACCCAATATTTACCACGAAGTTAGATGTGTCCAGTGCGGGAGTTTGTGATTACATCGAAAACCCTTTGGATTTTTTGCTTGATGTCATTGTAACTCTTGATCGTGATAGTTTATCTGCACTAGCCATAATTTTTATGAAGGGAGGTGCAATTTCAAGTCCTATTGAAACAACCACAAAAGAAGAAGAGGCAATTGCAATGATTGGAGGATCGCTTGCTGGAGTTAGATCGGCTTTAAATGCAATGAATAACAGTCTTGTTGTTCAACTACGAGAAGATGATCAATATGTTTGGCGATATAAACACCCAACTATTAGAGACGCCTTTGCTCAGCATGTGTCAGACAATATGGAGCTTTTGGATATATATTTACTTGGTTCTCCATTGGCAACCATCGTACGTGAAATTTCCTGCGGTATTGACGGTTTAGAAGGTGTAAAAATCATTTTACCGGTCTCAAAGTACCCTATTTTAATTAGAAGATTGAAAAACTTTGATACGTCGTCTTGGCAAGCTAAAGCTGCATTCACCCGTTTCATGGCAACCAGGTGTGATCGTACCTTTCTAGAGCAGTACATTTTTGAGGATAAATGTTATCTCTCAAATTTGCGGGTCATAGCTTCGTTTTTCCTAGGTTCAGATATTGATGTCGTTTTGAAACTCAACAGTTTTAATCTTCTGCCCGAGATGCATAGGAAAAAACTAGTTAAAGATATATCCGATAATGCGGTAGAAGAGTACGACCCTGACTTTTTAAGCAGTGAAAATAGAGAGTTTCTGACTGAGGTCGAATTCAATGATATTAGAGAGAGAGTATTCTCAGAAGTCATCTCAGATTTTGAAGGTGTAGTCGATAACATATGCTCAAATTTTGATTTGGGATGGGGGAGCCCAGAGGATCACTTCGATAATCTAGCAAGTGCTATTAGGGCGTATAAACTTGAGTTTAATGATGATGAAGCATCGCAATTACTTACCGAAGGAGAGTCATTCATCGAGAGCACTATCGATGAACTCGGAGGTAGAGGATATGTCTATAATGGCAATCAAACATCATCATATGAGTCCCATCAAACTCAAAGTATATCGTCTGAACGATCAATTTTTGATGATGTGGATTTGTAGTGTAATTTTTATAGGATTAAAAATGTGCCCAAGTTCCTAGTTTAATAACACTTTCAGTCTGCTAGGCACAAGAGGGCAAGCACCAAATAATGGTTATTCTCTAGCCATTTTGTTGAGTTGAAACAAGTTATAAAAAAATCTTTACTAGATATTGTAGGCCCGCAAAGGGCACACAGCCGAAATTAGCAGGATCAACAGGAATGGCCGCTTTGTATAAAATATATATTGCCTGCTCAAACTAAGGTCTGTTAACAATCCAGTCAGATTAAGTCTGGCGATTGGTAATCCTCCCTTTTATAATTGACTCTAAAAGTAGAGATTTAGCTGATATAGTTTATCAGTTGATATCTAAGGGATTGCAGTCCGAACTGAGGATTTAAGGTATGAAAGTGATGAGTGTAGTCATTGGTTAAAAGCGTATGAAAACCATAGCGTTTATTTCACATAAAGGTGGTGTTGGTAAATCTACACTAGCCATTCATCTTGCGGTACAAGCGCATCTACGCGGTCTAGAAACACTTCTGGTCGATCTAGATAGAATCTCCAGTACTGCTTCAGAATGGGCGAGTATTCGACAAAAGGAACAGCCTGTCGTAGTAACAGCAGAATTACCCGATATACCTGAACTCTTCCAGCAGGCAAAAGAAGAAAAGTTTGATTTGCTGATACTGGATTGTCCGCCCTATCTGACAGAGGAGGTACTAGAAGTTTCACGACGAGTAGCGAATTGCACGTTATTACCTGTACCACCTAGATTTCCCGAACTGCAATCACTGTCAAAATTTATTAATGTTTTAGATTGCACTTATTTTGCAGTTCTTAATTCATGTGTTCCTGATAACGACGATGCAGACTCCTTCGGTCTGTCAGAAGTATGTCAGATGCTTGAAGATCACAACATACCAGTATCACCTGCTCATATCTCGCGATTAGAAGCATTTAGTGATGCTTTGAATAAGGGTGCTGCTGTATCTGAACGTGAAAGGGGTAGTGAAGCGAATGGTCAGATCGAGGAGTTGCTTGATTGGATCAAAGACTCTGTTGGTCTCGCAAAGTAAATATAGTATTTCTCGAAGTTATTTGCATAAGGTAGCTGGTTAAGCAGTATTTTGGTCTAACATGTTGTACGAGTTTTTTCTTAGGCCAGGATTTTTATGATGATCTTGGCGATACTACTATAGATGCTTTAACGACTAACTGAAGCATCAAATGAATCTAGATAAGACTTTAAAAGCAAGTAACGTTAGGAACGAGCATCCAATCTACAAGCAGATTGCCAAAGGACTATCAACGATTGGTCATCTTTCATTTGTTAAGATTTATAACGGTAGGATTATGGCATCTAACGTACTCAGTGATAATGGCAAGAAAGAACCCATTGTTAATGTTGGCGAAGATGGAATTGTTGGTATTGAGTTGCTAGTTGATGAATCTAGTAAAGTTGTCCAGTTCTATGCGCTAACTTCATCTGAAAAAGGATGTGGTGAAATGATGGTTAAATCGGTAGTGAATACTATTCCTGATGATTGGACACTGGCGGTAGTCATGGATTGGAGTGGTGGTTTCTGGGAAGTAATGACAAAAAGATATCCAAGATTGGTGGTGTTTTGAAATGGCAATGATTACGAACATCCAGCATTTTATGGATGATGATAAAGTAGCAGGTGACCTGCCGACAGACGCTAAAGAGTTATTAAGCTTTCTGGCAGCTATCATCGAAGCAGCAACAGAAGCTTATGATCAACCGATGACAGTATCAACTGCGGGTTGCCGGAATGTCATCAATGGTCACACCTGCTTTGGTGATATAGAAGTATGGGTGTTTGCTGAAGACAATCGAATTGGTTGGGAATGTATAGAATGCGGAAATGAAGGTGTTATTTCTGATTGGGAAGGTACGCCTTGGGATAAACGGAACTACACGCGACATTAGTGTTTTAGGGTTGACCAAACGAATACACGTGTCAGGATAACGGCCATTCATCAGGAAAATATAGTCGGCCAGTTTCGGCACAAAGCGGAAGTTCGGCCATATGTTAAAATTATGATATTGCCCTATCTGGATTTTTCAGAGAAGCTGACGAACTAAATCACCCTTCTTCTCCGCGATTCGACAGAATCACACTTATCCACACATTTGACATAAGGACGTCAAGACCTTAGGATCATAAAAAATCAAAAAATTCAAGTTATGGAAAATGCAAAATACATCGGAAATGTACGTACTCGGGAATTTCACGAGCACAATTGCTTCGCAATGCGAAGCATGGACCATAAAAACAAAATTCCACTTCGCAGCATGGATCAAGCACTGAACCACGATTTTGATCCATGCGGTCACTGCCTTGGCACCAAAAAGAACCTTAGCCGGGGCCCGGCCACCAGTAAAAATGGCGATTTCCAAACTTACTATCAGGCCCGATTTTATGGGATTTTTAATGATACACCCACAGAGAGTGGTGGAATTATCGCCATTACGGTCGGAGACAGGATCCAGGTCTTTGTTGAACTGGTGAAATTTGAATATTCAAACGTCGGCTGGACAAGTTCCCCTATGGCCAACCATCCCATTGATCTCAATTGTGATGGGCTCGATTTCCCAACCAAAAATACCAATGCCTCTGGCCAAACCAGTTGGGAAACCGTTCTTACAGAAGGGGTGGAACCCGGAACCTATCAACTTTGGGCTGATTATTTTGTGAGTGGATCCGTTGAAACCAGCCAGGGAAACTATCTCTATTTTTCAGTGCCCCAAGCCATCAACAATATTCGCGTTCAACCCAATCCATTTGACCAACAAACTACCATTCTCTTCTCCCTTGAATACGACAAGAAGATAAAAGCCGAGATTTACAAAAATCTATACTTCCTTCGTCCTTCTTCTTTGGTTGCCACCCTGCGCGACTTTGACGATGGACCAATGACAGCTGGGGAGGACCTGATTCTGGGCTGGGACGGAACCACCGATCACGGCATCAGGGAAGGGGAATCCATGCCCAAAGGAAATTATGTGATTCGGATTATGGGCGAAAACGGTGAATCAGACATGGATTTTGCCGAAGGATTAGAAAAATCCGGAGGAATTTTGGGAGGAACCAACCCGGCACCAGACCAGCCCACTGAATATGTGAAGGATATCAGCTTCTCTCCTCCAACTTTCCGCCGTGGAAAAAAAACCACCATTAGCTTTGAACTGCTTCAAAATGCCAAAGTGACAGTGGTCATTCAACACGTTAACTGGATGTTCCGGGGTGAATGCGTTCGTGCATTGATTTCAAATAAAAAATTGGCTGCAGGCCCGCAATCCTTTACCTGGGATGGCCTGAATAATGATGGCTTTGAAGCGACGCATGGGGAATACAAGGTTCAGGTTTTAGCCGATGACGCTCCTTTTGTGAAAATGGGATTGGTTAAGAAGTGGTTTTGAGGGTACCGACAAGTTATCAACGTTTGATTAAAATTCCACCCATTTTCACGCCAGCCCGCGATGCATTACCTTTAAAAAGTACCCGTGAGGGCGAATCGCTAAGACTACGCGCAACCTCAAGGATTGTATACTTACGCTATTGATGAATTGTTACCACATGATTAATGCCCTAACAAATCACTCCAATCGATCGCAAAAAGCTTTGTTTTTTCTCCGGCTGAACTCAGCCGTCAACGGCAGCATCACAAACCAGCCATTCGGAAAATTGTTTTGAATGACGGCTAACGGCACATTGCTGACGTTGATATACAAAGCAATGCATGGGAATATACTGAGAACAAAGAACGGCATATCACAATATTCGTGCGTGTCACATAATCAGCTGTTAGGCGAAATAATATCATGGAATCAGACTTAGAGATTCTCAGGAAATCACTGTCACTCTTCCATGAAGATGATAACGGTCTACATCTCAAAAATTGCTTTAATGATGTAGATATAAACTTACGTATCAACACGAAAATTGAGAAAGTAATTCAAGATGGCAGCGCTCTATTTCAACACGTAATAGAAGACATATGGAATATTTCAATAATCATTGATCGTATTTCATGGTTAAGGGAAATGGCAGCAGAAGGGAAACTTGATGATAATAATTGGCGTGATTACACAAAAGTAGATATCGATGCATTTTCACGTCGAGGTTCGGTCAATAATGGATTATGCGGCAGAAATAATATCCAGATTTTCGAATAAACACGGACAACTTCCAACATCCTTTAACAAACTCTATGAGGGTAGAGAGAAATATACAAAAAAGCTTGGAAATAGCATGTCTTCCATTATTTCAGAGGCATCTTGGTTTAGTGATATCAGGTATGTGAGGGATTCACTTATTCATTATGGAGGAAACGCTATTGTCTTTGGTGAGGCTAGTGATGGAGTACTCTTTCAAATTTACAAGAACGGAAAAGATAACCTAGTCAATAAGAAGTACTTGCTTTTCAATGAAAATCTTGCCTATTTTGAAAAGTATTCGGCGTTGTATTTTTCACATCTGTTAGTATTTTTAAACAACTTGGGGCATCACCTGTTAAAAGATTTCCCAAAAAATGACGGAATTGGTGAAACCAGAAGCTACGCGTCAGGGTTTTATGTTATTCATAGTTGGATAGAGACGCTATGCAAAGAATTAGAGGCTGATGAAAAACAAAATAGTATCGCCTAACAAGGCCATCAATTTGAACGCCATACACTTCGCTCCTGTCGTCAAATTATGGCAGCGTTAGCCTAAAAAATGAATAACGTATATCCAGATAAACAGTGGTACACGGAAATTAGTGATGAATATGGGCTTACCTTAAGATGCCCATATGCCAATTCATATCGGTGCCCACGGTATTATCAGAGCAGGTCTTTGCTTGGCATGGCAGGAATATCAACGAAAATCGCAAATGACGAAGACGATGCATTATTAAAGAAATGGGAAAATACTGATCTTTGGCCATCAACACGTGAGGAAGCTACTTCAACAGCGGGTTCTAGTGAAAAGCAACCAAAAATTTATAGTAATTTTTGTCCCGAGGTGACCGGAGATATATTTGGGTTATATGCAAGCTCGCTGTGTCGATACTCCGACGAAATTGATAGAGATAATGCGCATTTAACAATTGAACGTGAAGGCGATTCAACGAGAAACAATTGGCGTTGGGAATGGGCTAATGTTTCGGAAATGCATTATCGTGAATGCGCAATATACTCCCAACTGTCGGCGAGCTTGGCTAACCAGAAAACTAAGCAAGAACACCATATTGTTGAAAACAATCCTTCTCAGGCTTCTAAGAAAGAAATAATTACCGCAAAGCCCGGAATGTTTGGAGTGAGTATAGACCTAAAAGAGTTATTGAATAGGGCTTTGAGATGGTGGTATCACCGAAATGAAAAATAAGCTATCAAGGCATTACACGCGGAAGGCAAAACCTACGCTTCGTCGCTCCGGTTTTGCCTCCGGTGAATGCGGTGTTAACGACTATATTGGGCACATTGCGGGCGTTGACAAATAAGACATTGAGCGAGAAGATCGTGAGAAATAGATGTAGCATAAGTTAATATCCGTGTGTGTCACATAATCACCCTGTAGCAACTACAAGTGCTCACAACTTACAGAGCAACGTATATTTTTTTGTAACCAACAAATGGAGTGTGAATACCATGATTGAGGGACTGGTAGGGTGGTTTTTTATGTTTGCTTTTGGGGTCTGCATTGCATTAATAATTGCCATATTTAGAACAAAAAAGAAGATCAAAAAAGGCCCAGTTATTATTAGTTTAGATGGTACTCTTGGGCTTGGTTTTCGCCACTATGTAGTTATATTTCTTTATTCATTGGCTTGGTGTGTCACTACTGTAGTTATAGCCTTTATCGGAGTGGTTTTATATGCGCACTTTAATCGGGGAGAATTGACTGGTGATGTAGTTGGTCCGCTTGTATTGAATACAGTAGCTTATGCTCTACTAGCATCATTTTTTATTGTATATAAATTCCAGGCATCATCCTTATACAAAAGAACAAAGAGGTATTATGAGAGTCTCTCAGAAGGTCAAGGGTAAATTGTTCGACGGGGGACCTTAATGAATAGAATCATAGATCCAAACGGTGTCTTCATTGGCTCTTTTGATGGAGAGGTAATTAGAGATGGAAGTGGTGCTGTTTTATATAGGATTATCGATAATGATTTATTTGTGCCCTGTGAATATGAGAGTGATGATCTAATTCATATGAACAGAGGGCAGATGATTGCTATTGGTGAAATTGTTGGGCATAGAATCGTGTCTAGAGATGATGAATTACTATTTGAAATTTGCTAACAATGGCACCCAGTTGACCCTCAATGCGTTGCGCCTTTTGTGATTTGAATACCACAAAAGCTTCCGCTTCTTTCGGTCAGCTGAAACAAAGCGTTATATTATCAAATGAGCTATCGGTATGTCTGATTTAGAAAGCATTAAAAACGATGCGATGATAGATGCTCGAGCTGAGATGGAGGCGTTTAATATAGCATCCGAAGAGTCGGCTTTAGAACAGTGCATATATTTGTTTGTTGAAGGTGAAAGTGAGGAAATAGCTTTTCGTATTCTCCTAGAAGAAGGGCTAGGTATAGACTTCGAAAAAGAAGGTATTGTTATTGCTAACTATAATGGGATAGGAAACCTAGGTCATACCATTAGACTTATGCTCAAAACTTTGAGCCATTCGAAGCCAATGGTTTTTACATTTGACGACGATGATAAGAAACTTGTCTCTAAATTAGGAGGTGTCCCTCAAAATGTTTATATGTTTAAAATACCCTATAAACCAGTAGTAACTTTCCCTAATGGTGAGTCAGGAGGATCTTTTGAAGAGTCATTCCTGCCTGAAGATTTTGTTAATGCATGTTTCGAAACGACGCTATTAAGAGAAAATTCCCATATAGAGAAACAAAACTTCATAAAATATTTCGATAGCAAAAAACCGTTTTATAAACAAATTGTCATTTATTTGAAAGAGCGAGGTTTAACCAATTACCTGCCGAACAAAATCGAAATTGCGGAGGAATTAGCATGTAACGTTAATCCTGTACCTGATACATATTTCCGGCTAGAAAAACTAATCAGAGAGATTCGGAAACAACATCCTATTCAGATAAAAATATAACCTCGCCTTCAAAAGGGACTCAAATAGCGTCGCGGTTTTCCTGAAAATCAAGCTGGGCATACGCTTTTTTGAGCCCCTTAGGGCGAACGTTAAAAGACCGCTCTGGGCACAAACCAGCCATTCGGAAAATTGTTTTGAATGACGGCTAACGGCACAGGCTGTGTGAAAACTCAAAAACACGTAATTTGTACCCGCGTACCGCTTTCTTGAGTTCATGTGATCGATTCTAAGCCATTTTTATTTGCAACTGACCCCTTATCAGTATGAAAAATATTATCGGT
>Ga0316189_10001601_pt1 | contig 22467 bp, 22 predicted proteins | sample LowCovwburrow_MG_FD_204930 | JGI IMG/M metagenome (GOLD analysis project Ga0316189, IMG submission 204930) | Coastal sediment microbial communities from Maine, United States - Lowes Cove worm burrow | ecosystem: Environmental > Aquatic > Marine > Coastal > Sediment | place: USA: Maine... | reverse complement strand
CCTTGACTTTCAATCTAGGTGAGGAATTTTTAAATGACTAAAATATAGCGTATTCATGAAAATACAAAAACCTGCATTGAGCAGGTTTTTGTATTTTGGGAGCAACAGTATCGACATATGCGAAAACAGAAAATAGATTTTGACCTTACGATTTATGATTCTTTTGGCGAGCTTTTAAAAGAAGACCGGTTATTAATGTCAAAGGCAATAGCGGCTAGGAAAAATGCCTATGCTCCCTATTCCAATTTTCAGGTAGGTGCTGCTGTATTATTGGAAAATGGTAAAATCGTTATCGGTAATAATCAAGAAAACGCCTCTTACCCCTCGGGCTTGTGCGCTGAACGGGTCGCCGTTTTTCATGCAGGGGCGAAATATCCGGATGTCAAAATCAAATCGATTGCTATTACGGCAACTTCTAGTAAGTATCAAGTAAGCACTCCTGCGGCACCCTGCGGTAATTGTAGACAGTCTATTTCAGAGTATGAAGTAAAGCAGAAAACCCTAATACGATTACTTCTAATGGGTGAGATAGGTGAGGTGTTTCAATGCGATTCCATAGCCGACATACTTCCCCTAGGTTTTGATAGTTCTTTTTTACAATAACCCTACATAAGTTTACTGTCTAATTTCTCGAAAACCTTTTTCTTCAATTTTTTCCAACTAATGATTTAATATGTATTTTTGTTTTCTTGTCCGTTCCGATTAGCTCCGGAATTCGAACGGGATAGTTGAAATACTAATTGAACTAGGTTAAAGATTTTGTTTGCTGCCTAAAACCATGGTTTTTCTACAATAATGTAACTGTTTTTTAGAGACGTGGAATGGCCTAAGGAACTTTATACCGGTTAAGATAGGGTTTGCTTTCCTGCATAGAGGAATGCAAAATAAATAAGTGAAAGAAAAAGGTTAAACGAGTTCATAAATTGCATCAATGAAAAAAATTACCAAAGAAGTATACTTAAAGTGGTATGAAGACATGTTGTTCTGGCGAAAGTTCGAAGATAAGCTGGCACAGGTCTACATTCAGCAAAAGGTGAGGGGGTTTTTACACTTATATAATGGGCAGGAAGCTGTTTTGGCAGGATCTCTACATGCGATGGATTTGACCAAAGATCGTATGATTACGGCTTACAGAAATCACGTTCAACCTATTGGAATGGGCGTAGATCCAAAAAGGGTAATGGCCGAACTTTATGGCAAGGTTACCGGCACCTCAAAAGGTATGGGTGGTTCGATGCATATCTTTTCAAAAGAACATCGTTTTCATGGTGGCCACGGTATCGTTGGTGGACAGATTCCGCTAGGAGCTGGTATGGCTTTTGGCGATAAATATGCAGGTAGAGATAACGTCACTTTGTGTTATATGGGTGACGGGGCGGTACGGCAAGGTTCGTTTCATGAAGCGCTGAACTTGGCTATGCTTTGGAAATTACCTGTAGTATTCATTTGTGAAAACAATGGATATGCTATGGGTACTTCTGTTGCAAGAACTTCGCATTCCACTGAAATCTGGAAATTGGGCCTCGGCTATGAAATGCCTTGTGGCCCTGTTGATGGTATGGATCCGGTAACCGTTGCGCAAGAAGTAAGCAAAGCTGTCGAACGCGCTAGAAGTGGTGGTGGCCCAACGTTCCTTGAAATGAAAACTTATCGTTATCGCGGTCATTCAATGTCCGATGCACAACATTATCGTACGAAGGAAGAAGTGAAGGAATATCAAAAAATCGATCCGATTACTCAGGTGCTCGATATTATTAAAGAAAATAAATACGCAACAGACGAAGAAATCAAAAATATTGATGCGGATGTAAAAAGGCGCGTTTCAGACTGTGAGAAATTCGCAGACGAGTCTGATTATCCACCCGTACGGCAATTGTACGACATGGTCTATGAGCAAGAAGATTTTCCGTTTGTACAACATAAATAAAAGGTAAATGGCAGAAGTAATAAACATGCCCCGTTTGAGCGATACCATGGAAGAGGGTACCGTAGCCAAATGGTTGAAGCAAGTCGGCGATAAGGTCGAAGAAGGCGATATCCTGGCCGAAATAGAGACCGACAAGGCCACTATGGAATTTGAATCATTCTACGAAGGCACCCTCTTGCATATTGGTATCGACGAAGGTGATGGTGCTCCTGTCGATTCTCTTTTAGCAATTATCGGTGAAAAGGGTGAAGATATATCGGCATTATTAAACGGTAGTTCGGTTAGTGCCGAAGAGGAGGAAGTCTCTGCCGAAGAAGCAAATGATTTGCAAGAAGATACAACTGAGACTTCAAGTGATTCCGGTTCTTCCACAGAAATCCCCGAAGGAGTTGAAATAGTTAAGATGCCACGTCTTAGTGATACTATGGAAGAAGGTACGGTAGCCGCTTGGTTAAAAAAGGTGGGCGATGCTGTTGAGGAAGGCGAAATTCTTGCTGAAATCGAAACGGATAAGGCTACGATGGAATTTGAATCATTCTATTCAGGAACATTATTGTACATAGGTATTCAAGAAGGAGAATCTTCTCCTGTAGATGCTGTGCTTGCCGTAATCGGGCCGGCTGGAACCGATGTTGATGCCGTATTGAACGCCAAGCCATCCACCGCTAAAAAAACAGGTGGTATTTTAGAAGATAAAAAACAAGAGACAAAACAAGAAGATACCGTCCCGGAGTCAGCTTCGAAACCGGTAAGTGATGGCCAGCGTATTTTCGTTTCTCCTTTAGCCAAGAAGATGGCTGCGGATAAAGGTATCGATTTATCAAGCGTTTCTGGATCAGGAGATAATGGAAGGATTGTCAAGAAGGATATCGAAAACTACACGCCTTCCGCGAAAATAGAAGCACCAAAACAAGCTGAGGTATTAGCACCAGTTACTGCTTCGAGCAACGCGGTCGCTCCGATAAATCTACCGGTAGGTGAAGAAAGTACAGAGGAAGTGAAGAATTCGCAGATGCGAAAGGTAATCGCCAAGCGATTGGGCGAATCAAAATTTTCTGCACCACATTACTACTTGACTATTGAGGTCGATATGAGTAATGCGATGGCCTCTAGAAAACAAATTAACGAACTGCCCGATACTAAAGTATCCTTTAACGATATGGTCGTCAAGGCCTGTGCGATGGCATTGAAGAAACACCCACAGGTAAATACAAGTTGGAACGGCGACACAACACGTTACAACCACCATATACATGTAGGCGTGGCGGTAGCTGTAGATGAAGGATTGGTCGTGCCTGTCTTGAAATTTACCGACCAGATGAGCCTTACCCAGATTGGAGGTTTGGTAAAAGATTTAGCAGGTCGTGCAAGAAATAAGAAATTGACTCCAGCTGAAATGGAAGGTAGTACCTTTACGATTTCTAATTTGGGCATGTTCGGTATTGTTGAATTCACTTCTATTATCAACCAGCCGAATTCAGCTATTTTATCCGTTGGGGCAATAGTTGAAAAACCTGTCGTAAGAAACGGCCAAATAGTTGTTGGTAATACCATGAAGGTCACTTTGGCTTGCGATCATAGAACCGTCGACGGTGCTACGGGGGCACAATTCTTATTGACGCTACGTGCGTATTTGGAGAATCCGGTGACGATGTTGGCTTAGTGTTCAACGCAATAATATAAAGGAAAGGCATCTTGGTATTTCGAGATGCCTTTTTAATTGCTAAATTGTAATCTTAATTTAAAAGTCTAGATGAAAAATGTCGTTCTTTCTGTAATAGGGTTATTGGCTATAACTTGCGGTTCAACTAAAATAGATGAATCGGTTACCTTAAAAAGTGAAGATGCCGTAAAGTTTGATCGTGGCCTAATGGATGTGCCTAGAAAGGCGAGTGAACTTGAAGGGATATCACAAATTGCGAATACGCAACAAACCCAGTTTACCGATTCCAAAAAAATAGCCGTCATTATGGATTTTCTGGCTTCCGATGATTTAAAAGGAAGGGATTCCGGAAGCGAAGGAATAGCAAAAGCTGCTGATTTTATTGAAAAAATCTTCGAGAACAACGGCGTTAAACCTTATTTTTCAGGGTATCGCGATATGCTTTCAAACTTCGACAAGCCGGCCTATAATATGGTAGGCGTTGTTGAGGGGAATGATGCAAATTTGAAGGATGAATATATCATTATCGGGGCTCATTATGATCACTTAGGGATTATCGAAGCGGAAAACGGAGACAGTATTGCGAATGGTGCTAATGACAATGCCACAGGAACTACAACGGTATTGGAATTGGCCCGTTACTTTGGTACTGCTAAGACGAACAAACGAAGTATCATCTTTGCGCTTTTTAGTGCCGAAGAAAAAGGACTTTTAGGATCGAAGCATCTGGCGCAAAAATTAAAGGAACAAATTTTGAACCTATACGCCATGTTAAACTACGAGATGGTCGGTGTTCCGCTGGTCGGAAAAGACCATTTGACGTACCTGACCGGATACGAGCAATCGAATCTGGCTGAGGTCGCCAATAGCTATTCCGAAGATATCTTTACGGGGTTTTTGCCAAAAGCCAAGGAATTCAATTTGTTCAAACGGTCGGACAACTATCCGTTTCATGAAGCCTTTGGCGTGCCATCACAGACCTTCAGTACTTTTGATTTTACTAATTTTAATTACTATCATAAGGTAGATGATGAAAATTCAGAAATGGATTTTGAACATATGGCTAACATTGTAAATAAGAGTATTCCGGTTATGGAAGGCATCGCTAATGCGCCCACAAAAGAAATCAAGTACAACTAATGGCGAATGTTATTGTTTCGGGATCTAGTAGGGGTATCGGCTTTGAAATGGCGAAGTTATTTGCGGATGAGGGACATCAAGTTTTAGCGTTGTCGCGTAATGATACGCCGATTGCCAACCTGGGACATAAAAATATTTCAAGCTTTCCGTTTGACCTTTCCCAGCCTTCGGATTATGTAAAGCTGGAAAATTTCGTGAAGTATAATTGGAAGACTGTCGATATCCTTATAAATAATGCTGGGAGATTATTGAACAAGCCTTTTCTTGAGACCTCCGCAGCTGAATTTGAGGAAGTGTATAAGGTAAATGTTTTCGGGGTAGCCCAAATGACGAAATCCGTTCTTCCTAAAATGGGTAAAGACGGGCATGTGATCACTATCAGTTCAATGGGTGGGGTACAGGGCAGTATGAAATTTCCGGGGCTATCCGCATACAGCTCTAGCAAAGGCGCGGTCATCACGCTTACTGAACTTTGGGCCGAAGAATTCAAGGAAACAGGACCGTCGTTTAATGTTTTGGCGTTAGGAGCGGTGCAGACAGAAATGTTGGAAGAAGCTTTTCCTGGTTATAAAGCCTCCACTTCGGCTTTGGAAATGGCAGCATATATTAAAGATTTTGCATTGACCGGTCATCACCTTTACAATGGGAAGTTGTTACAGGTAAGTAATAGTACACCTTGATGAAAACTTACAAATGTATCATTTTCGATTGCGACGGCGTGTTGGTCGATAGTGAAGTATTGGCCATTCAGACCTTAATCGATTTGGCCAATAGACAGGGCGCTAATATTGACCTTAACTATGCCCTAAATAATTTCAAGGGAAGTTATTTACAAGAATGCTTTCGTAAAATAGAAAAAATCAGTGGAAAATCTTTGCCAAAAGACTTTGAAGCCCAATTCCGAAAACGTTCTTTTGAAGTTTTTGGAAAAGAATTATTGCCGGTAAAGGATATAAAAAATGTATTGGAAAGTTTACAAATTCCATTTTGCACGGCCTCTAGTGGACCTCAGGAAAAAATCAGGCTAAATCTTACAACTACTGGATTGCGTCATTTTTTCAATGAAAATATTTTTAGCTGTTACGACATCGGAAAATGGAAGCCAGACCCTGACATATTTCTACATGCTGCCGAGGCTATGGGTTTTGCTCCTGAAGACTGTCTGGTTATTGAAGACACGATTCTAGGGGTACGAGCTGCCAAATCAGGAGGATTTGATGTTTTCGGCTTTGCCGAGCGTAATGAAAATGATGACTTTACAAAGGAGGCAACCGCAATATTCTACGAGATGGATGAACTTTTAGCATTGCTAGGCATGTCTCCAAAATCTTAAATGACAGTAAACAACTGATGCAAAATAGTCATGGTTTAGGTAGTAGCCCATTCTGGAGTTGCCGAGGTATCGGTAATGCCCCAAATGACCTTTGAAATATTATGATTTACCCGTCCGGTATTTATCAAAAAATTGTGGAGACCTGATTCGGGCCGTTCCCCAATGATTTGAACAATACCGTTATTTTCGCAAGCATTTTCCTGTCCACCATATAAAATTTCTCCACATGCCATCTTCTTAAATATCTAATTCAAAACGTTTCAAAAATCTATATACATTTAAGTTATCAATTTTTTTATTGAAGCCATACACTTGCTTACCCATTTATTAAAGGAGTTCACTTATTTTTGTTTCGATGGATAATATCCTAAAAAAATACCTCCCCGAAAGGGCGGTCGACCCTTGTCTACAACTTATTAAGGAAACGGGGGTTCACTTAAAAATCGTTAACGAACGGGTCACCCGACATGGCGACTATCGACGAATGCCCAACGGAAAGCATCAAATTACCGTAAACGCTACTTTGAACAAATATCGTTTTCTCATTACCCTAGTTCATGAAATAGCACATTTGGTAGCTTTCGAGAAATATAGTCGACGTATCAAGCCCCACGGTCTGGAGTGGAAACGTACCTTTCAATACCTAATGTTACCTTTTATTAGGCCTGAAATCTTCCCTTCCCAGATTTTGCCTTTGTTAGCGAAACATTTTAAAAATCCGAAAGCCAGTAGTAGTACCGATGCACAATTGTCTATGGCCTTACAACAATTCGATACACAACAAGCCGATAAAACCTATGTTTTTGAATTACCTTTGGGTAGCGTTTTCCGCATTTATAACGGTAAATTGTACAAGAAAGGAAATAAGCGTGTAAAGCGCTACGAATGCATTGAGGTAGCTACCGGAAAATTATATCTCTTTCAACCTAATGCTGAAGTTGAACAGGTCGGTTGAAGCACTACGAGTGCAGCAAACTACTCTGTTGAGATTTGGCTAAATTTGAAATAGGTGTTCACAAGCCGACATTTGTATTTGTAAAAAAAAATGAGAATTTGGGCCGGTAGGTAGTGAATTAAAACGCTGCGCTCGCAATGACGAACAAAATGAACAAAAACTATTACGCAGTTTTAATGGCCGGTGGAGTCGGTTCCCGATTTTGGCCGATAAGTACATCTTCTTACCCGAAACAGTTTCACGATATGTTGGGAACGGGCGATACGCTGATTCAAAAAACGTTCAAGCGATTGAACAAATTTGTTCCGACAGAAAATATTCTCATCTTGACCAATGAGAGGTATAATGATTTGGTGCTGCAACAGTTACCGATGGTCAAACAAGAGCAGGTAGTTTTGGAGCCAGCGATGCGTAATACCGCCCCTTGTATTTTATACGCCGCTTTGAAAATTCAAAAGATGAACAAAGATGGGGTGATGATCGTGGCTCCAAGTGACCATTGGATCGAAGATGAGGCGGCCTTTGCTAAAGATGTTACCGCTTGCTTCGAGAAGTGTGAAAAAGAAGAGGTGTTATGCACCCTAGGTATCAAACCCTCATTTCCTAATACGGGTTTTGGGTATATTGAATTTGAAAAAAATAGTGATTCGGAACTCAAAAAGGTACACCAATTCCGAGAAAAACCGGATTACGAAACTGCAAAGGAATTTTTAAAACAAGGCAATTTTCTTTGGAATGCCGGGATTTTTATGTGGAGCGTAAATACTATCGTAAACGCCTTTAAAAACTACCAACCGGGGCAATACGCTCTTTTTGAATCGGGTCTAGCTTGTTACAATACCCAAGAAGAAACTGACTTCATTAAAGAGAATTATCCGAAAGCTGAAAATATTTCTATCGATTACGCTATTTTAGAAAACTCAAAGTCCATTTTTGTGCTTCCGGCTACATTCGACTGGAATGATTTGGGTACGTGGGGGTCGCTCTACGATAAGTTGGATAAAGATGAGAACAACAATGCCGTGGTGAACAGCAAGGTTGTTGCTGAAGATGCCTCAGGCAATATGATCCGTTCCCCAAAGGATAAAATCGTAGTGGTCGATGGCCTTAATGATTATATTATCGTGGATAAAGAGGAAGTACTACTCATTTATCCAAAATCCAAAGAACAGGATATTAAAAAAGTTCTGGGTAAGGTAAAGGATAAATTTGGAGACAAAGGAGTATAATATGAGCGAAAATTTTAACAAAGACAATAGTACGCCCACCGAAGAACCCAAGGAAAGTATAGAGGCTGTAAAAAAAGACGCCAAAGGGCTTTGGGAAAGTACCCGTAAGTTTCTGCGTGAGCTTTTAGATATTCGAACGAACACAGATCAACAAGCTACTAAAGAGGCGATTATCGTCGATATTGCCTTCAAGGGGCATACATCGTGGATTTTGATCTGTTCCATTTTCATTGCTTCGATTGGTTTGAACGCTAATTCGACGGCGGTCGTTATCGGTGCGATGTTGATTTCTCCTTTGATGGGTCCAATTTTAGGTTTGGGCATGTCATTGGCCATAAACGATATTGATACCTTAAGACGTTCGCTAAAGAACTTTGCGGTCATGGTCGTTTTAAGTGTATTGACGGCTTTTCTGTTTTTTAGATTCTTTCCGATACAAGATGAATCATCGGAACTGCTGGCACGTACGGCTCCAGATATTCGAGATGTGCTCATTGCATTTTTCGGTGGATCGGCACTCGTTATTGCCCGCGCTAAAAAAGGGACAATTGCGAGTGTTATTTTTGGTGTTGCCATTGCAACTGCGTTGATGCCACCCTTATGTACGGTCGGTTTCGGGCTAGCCATAGGCAAACCCGAATATTATTTGGGTGCGATGTACCTATTCATTATTAATACGATTTTTATTGCCTTGGCTACGTTTTTGGTCATCAAAATTTTACGCTTTCCCATGGTGCGCTATGCCAACTCGAAAAGAAGGATGTTCATTGCACGCACTGCATCGGTGGTGGGGCTTTTGGTGATGATTCCCGCCGGATATACATTTTATAAGGTCTTTCAGGAATCAATGTTCAAAAAACAAGCAAACGTTTTTATTTCCGAAACCATCGGAAAATACCAGTTTTCAGGGGAAGGTCGATATCTAAAAAATTTTAACGATATTCAGTACAATAAGGGTCAAAACCCACATATAGAAATTGTTTGTATGGGCAATGAAAGTATACCTGTAAACATTATCGCTGGTTGGAAAACCATTAAGAATGAAGATAAAGGTTATGATCGTCTGCGCAATGCCGAACTTCGGATTATACAAGGTTCTAAGAATGAGGAGGGGGAGCAAATGCGATACATCAATGAGCTCTACGAGTCGCAAAAAAACCAATTATCGGGCAAAGACGATAAAATCGCTTTTTTAGAGACCGAACTTACACGACTGCAAAAATCGGTCTCAAAACAGATTCCCTTTGAAGATATCAGTGCAGAGGCTAGGGCGAACTATGAAAATCTGGTTTCTTTGGAATATAACAATGCCGTCAGGACTGATTTTAGTAAAATGGATACCCTGTCGATTTTTGAAGCGAAGTGGAAGCCAAGCATGAATGCAAGTCAAGAATCGGCGGAAAATAAAAAAATATTAGACTGGTTAAGAATCAGGTTAAAGGATAGTACGGTGCGACTACGTGCGTTGGATAACTAAAGCTTTCCAGTAGTAGCAATGATAAAAAGAATAAAGGCCCCGCAGTTAATTACCACCAGAATCACGAACGAACAAGTTGCAATCGTCAAACTAAAAAAAGTTATGATTTGGTAGGACAGAAGTTTGGAAATTTTTGTGCCAAAATTGTAAAATTTTAATTTCTTTCTTCGATATACATTTGGCGCACCTTCTTGAAAAGGTCTGAAGAATACACAAAATCGGTCACCACCTTGTTATCGGTCTTAAAGATTTCTTTGTTGGTACCTTCCCATGCTTTGAGTCCGTCTTTCAGAAAAAGAATCTTTTTGCCAATTTCCATTACCGAGTTCATATCGTGGGTATTGATTATGGTAGTCATATCGTATTCTTCGGTAATCTCTTGAATAAGATTATCGATTACTATGGCTGTTTTGGGGTCAAGGCCCGAATTAGGTTCATCGCAAAATAAATATTTTGGGTTCATTACGATGGCCCGTGCAATGGCGACACGTTTTTGCATACCTCCAGATATCTCCGATGGAAATTTATGGTGTGCATCGACAAGTTTTACGCGTTTCAATACAAAATCAACACGATCTTGCATCTCAGATTTGGACAGTTTAGTGAACATTTCCAAAGGAAATTTTACATTACCCTCAACGGTCATGGAGTCAAATAGGGCCCCGCCCTGAAATACCATGCCCATTTCTTGGCGAAGATCCCGTTTTTGTTCATCTGTAAGTTGAGAGTATATTTTGCCGTTATAGCTTATGGAACCTTCCTCAGGGGTAAAAAGGCCAAGAAGGCACTTTAGAAAAACGGTCTTTCCTGAACCGCTCTGTCCAATAATCAGGTTGGTCATTCCCTTTTGAAAATTAGCGCTAATGCCCTTTAGTACATGGGCGTCTCCGAAAGATTTATGTATGTCGTTTACTTCGATCATTAGCCCAGTAAGAGTTGAGTGAGAACATAATTTATAATTATAATGACCACACTGGTCCATACGAAAGATGTTGTACTTGCCTTGCCAACCTCTAATGCCCCCCCGGTCATAAAAAAACCATGAAAAGAGGGTACAGTCGCTAGAATAAAGGAGAAAACCAAAGTTTTTATAAAAGCATAGGTGACTTGAAAAGGATCGAAGTCTAACTGAAGACCTTCTACAAAGTCGGCGTTGGTTAAATATCCACCAAAAACTCCTGCAATCCATCCACCAGAAATACCGACGAACATTGAGATGGCTATTGCAAACGGATAGAACAGCATGGCTATAATTTTAGGGAAGACAAGGTAGTTGAGTGCATTCACCCCCATGACATCCAAGGCATCTATCTGCTCGGTCACACGCATTGAACCTATGCTCGAAGTGATATAAGAACCTACTTTACCGGCCATGATTACAGACATAAAGGTGGGGGAAAATTCTAAGATCAGCGATTGCCTAGCGGTATAACCAATGAGGTATTTAGGGATTATCGGACTGGTGAGGTTCAAGGCAGTTTGTATGGTTATAACGGCCCCGATAAAAAATGAAATAAAAATTATGATACCCAGAGATCCGAAGATAAGTTCATCGATTTCTTTTAAGATCAACGATTTCATGATACGCCATTTGACAGGTTTTTTAAAGACCTCCTTTATCATAATGGCATATTTGCCAATCGACCTTACGTAGCTCATGCAATAAAAATACGGTTACCCTAACAAAAGTAGCAATAAACAAGTTGAATGCAGCCTATTTTCAAATTTATGAGGGAATTTACATACTTTTACCAAATAAGAAATCCAATATGTACAAGAGCTATTTTACCCTGGTTTTTTTGATTCTTTTTACCACACTTCCCGTTACGGAAAGCTTCGGGCAACGAAAGTTGAAAGATGACTCCAATCTTGAATTAAAGACAACGCCCAAATTAGTGGTTGGTATCGTTGTCGATCAAATGCGCTACGATTATATTACCCGTTATTGGAACCACTACGGAAACGATGGATTCAAGCGATTTGTTGATGAAGGTTTCAATTGTAAGAATAACCATTACAATTATGCGCCCACCAGTACAGGGCCAGGTCATACTTCGGTATATACTGGTACGACGCCAGCAATGCATGGTGTTATTGGTAACAATTGGTACGATAAGGTATCCGAAACCGAAGTATATTGTGCTTCCGACACTACCTACACATCTGTGGGTACCACTTCTGATGCAGGCCGAATGTCACCACACCGAATGAACGTTACTACGATAACGGATGAATTACGCCTACATACCCAAATGCGCGGAAAGACCATAGCAATCGCCTTAAAAGATAGAGGAGCGGTGTTGCCAGGCGGACACACAGCAAATGCCGCCTATTGGTTCGATGAAGGTAAGTGGATTACGAGTTCTTATTATATGGAAAACTTACCAAAATGGGTAGCTGATTTTAATGCGTCGAATAGCGTTGAGAAGTATAAAAAATCTTGGACGACCTTGAAGGATATCGGCACCTATGTTGAAAGTGGTTCTGACAATAATGTATACGAAGGCTTGTTCAAGGGAGAAGAATCGCCTGTCTTTCCCCATAATGTGCCCAAGCTTTGGAAAGCGAACGGAAACTACGAGCTTTTAAAGTCGACCCCATATGGTAATAGCATTACTACAGATTTTGCCTTAGCTGCTTTGGAAGCCGAAAAATTAGGCTCTGATACCGACACCGATTTTTTGGCGATTAGCTTTTCAAGCACCGATTATGTAGGCCATAAATTCGGGGTCAATTCCAAAGAAGTACAGGATACCTATTTACGGTTGGATGAGGAATTGGCACGTCTTTTTAAAGCATTAGACAATAAAGTAGGAAAAGAAGAGTATACCATATTTTTAACTGCCGACCATGCGGCAATAGATGTTCCGGCCTATTTGAAAGCCCAAAAAATACCGGCGGAATATTTGGAATGGGACGACATAAAAACCGAGTTTAGTCAATTTTTGCAGTTTACCTATGGCACGACGGGTATTGTTAAAAACTTTTCGAATTACCAATATTTTTTAGACCATAAGATTATCAAAAACCTCGATTTGAGTGTTCAACAAGTGCAGGAAACTATTGCTAAAGAAATATTGAGCTACAAAGGTATCGACCGAGTCTATACAGCCCATCAAATGTGGCAGAACGATTATACGCACGGTATTCCCTATATACTTCAAAACGGATACAATCAAAAACGTTCGGGAGATATATTGGTGGTCTTAAAACCGGGTACGATTACGTATTCAAAAACGGGCTCTACCCATGGTTCACCGCAGATTTATGATACTCATGTGCCTTTGTTGTTCTATGGAAAAGGAATTACTAAGGGGAGTACGGTAGAACGGACGGAAATTTCCGATATTGCGCCGACCGTCGCCGCGCTTCTCGGTATCGCCTTCCCTAGTGGAACGACAGGAAGGCCTATTGTTCAAGTGCTAGAGTAAGTGTTCTTAAGGCACAGTATATAGAATTCATATCCAAAAAAAACCTTCGAATACATGAGCAGCGCTCCCATAGGTATTTTCGATTCCGGTATTGGGGGAACTTCCATTTGGAAGGAGATTCAAAAACTGTTGCCGAACGAGAGTACCATCTATTTGGCCGATAGTAAAAATGCACCGTATGGGGAAAAATCCAAAGAACAGATTCTTCAACTGAGTATCAAGAATACGGAGCTACTTCTAGAAAAAGGAAGTAAAATAATCGTTGTAGCGTGTAATACCGCAACAACAAATGCCATTGACTATCTTAGAAAAAACTATAATGTTCCGTTTATCGGCATCGAGCCGGCCATAAAACCTGCGGCACTTCAATCGAAATCGAAATCGATAGGTATTCTTGCCACCAAGGGTACCCTTTCGAGTAGTCTTTTTCACAGTACTTCAGAAAACCATGCGGAGGGCATAAAAATCATAGAAAAAGAAGGTACAGGTTTGGTGCCCCTAATCGAAAGTGGTAAAGTGAATTCGGATGAAACCAAAACTTTACTGCGAACCTACTTAAAACCAATGTTGGAAAAAGGTATCGATTATTTAGTTTTGGGCTGTACGCATTATCCGTATTTAATCCCTGTTTTAAAGGAGATGCTACCGACAACTGTTCAGATCATTGATTCGGGAGAAGCAGTTGCACGTCAGACCAGGGCCGTATTAGGGAAAACCGACCTAGGGAACGCTTCAGAAGAGACCGGCATTTATAAATTTTATAGCAATTCCGATATGTACATCCTAAAAAGTCTTCTTAATGATGTGGATGCAGAAATTGAAGTTTCTTATTTGGATTTTTAAAAGGAGACTTTCCAATTTATCATCATTCCAATAAACCTCATAGTTTAGGTTAGAGAAATCCGGGCTAAAAAACATTAAATTATAAATACAGTATTTGCTTCTGAAAGAATAAAAATATTTGGAACCGTAAATCGAATTCGCTATCAAACATCCAGTAGCAGGAACCTATATCCAATACGTCTGTCAAAAAAAGCGGTCGAAAATGAGTTATCAAATTCGACCTTACCTTTTATCGTCAGTGAAAAATTAAAGCAAAAAGAGGGTAATATCTTAGTTACGGGCACCTTCCATTTCACCAATAAACGGAATAATCTCCGTCATCTCAGACCGTATAACGGTTTCCATATATTTTTCTAACTGGATGAATTTGGTCGCTTCTACGGGAGAAACTACTTTGCTCATTTTTTTATAGTACTTCAACTGCAGTTTCTCGATGGCAATATTGTTTTTGAACATACGGTTGGTCAAATCAATGGCTTGTGCATCATTAATATTCTCATAAACATTGGCGTAATCTTGGATAATAGCAAAGCGTTCTTTGCCAAGTTCTTTTCGCTCCATAGCATAACTATCATAAACTGGCCAAAATGCCGCTGCTTTTGTGTCATCCATTTCCATATAGGCTCCGATGACTTCTTTTTTGGCCATACCCCATTCTTCTTGAATAATGGTCATTTCATTCATTGAGGTATCCTGGGCCATAACAAATTGAAAACTGCCTATGGCAAAAGCCAAACAAATCATACTAATTTTTTTCATCATCTTAAATTTAAATTTCTGTGTTCTTAAAGTTTTGTTTACGTTATATTATCTTGGGCTTTGTCTATAGCTGTTTTGAACGATTCGCTTTTGTCTTTTAACCAAGACTTGCCCTTTTGAATTTTCAAAGATACTACAATCAATAAAATACCGATCAGTAGGGCAAAGAAACCGATGATGTACATCAAGTAACCAATTCCGAACAAGGGTCGCGCAAAAATCAAGAGCCCGAAAATTACTGATATTACGCCTCCTAGAATCATCCATCCTTCCCCTTCTATCTCTTTACGCAATTGAATAGCCTTTGCAATGCGGCTCACACCGACAAAAACAAACCAGAATCCGATGAATAGGCTAACAATCAATAGGGTTACACCTGGGGTTAGGAACAATATGACACCAAAGGCCAAGCCGATGAGGCCTTCCGCTAAAAATAACCATTTGTCTTCTCTTTCTTTCCAGCTTCCGATTGCCTTAATGGTAGAGACCAGTCCGTCGATGATAATCAACAATGCAAACCACATCGCTAAAGTAGCTGCACTCGCACCGGGGTTAAAAAAAGCGAACATGGCAAAAATGATAAGTAAGATACCTTTGATGGTCAATAGCCACCAGTTTTTTTTAATAGGTTTAACATAATTTTGGTTTTTAAGGCATTACGATGAGTTCAACACGGATACTAATCCGAAATCAGGTTGGGAACTTTTGGTCACGGGTACAACTGAAAAGGTGTTTATAAAACCAATTAAATTTCAATAGCAGAATTTTTTATTTTGGATTACCAATAAATAGTATCTTTAACTTCGGCCGTTTACTCTAGATTTCCAACTCTCGTGTATGGAGTTTTGCAATTTGCAAAAAAACATTTGGCCTCAGCTGGCCCCAACAATAAGGGCTAATTTGAAAGATAGATAGAATTACTACATTAATATGGTCTTACTTACTAAACGACTTTGATGTCTATGTCAAAAGGAAGTTTATATTTCTGACAAAAACCTAATGTTTGCTGAACTAAATTAGTTATCCTATAACGGTATTAATACTTTCAATCTCGGTCATGAAAAAAATCTTTCAGGTCTTTATAATAGGCTGTCTCTTTGTAGTTATTCCAATTCTCGTTGTAATCCTACTCATTGGAAAAGCAATTCAACTTTTACGACCCATAGCGCATCAGTTAACGGAGTTTTTCAGCCTTCAGTCCCTTTTCGGTACCGCAGCCGTTACTATAATGTGTTTGCTGATGATCGTGCTGATATGTGCATTTTTTGGTATGTTGTTGCAGCGCGGCTTTATCAAAGTGTGGAGCAATAGCCTTGAAGAAAGGCTATTTTATTTTTTGCCTACATTTCAGATGCTCAAATATCGTGTTGTCAAGCAAGAAAAATACAGAGAGCAACATTTTTGGAGACCTATACTTTTAAAAGATGGTGACTTTTACAACATTGCTTTGGTTACAGATGAAAGCTCTGAGCACTTTCTTACTGTTTATATACCGGATGCCCCGAAAATGGATGCAGGGGAAATTCGATATATTTTGAAGGATGAAGCGGAATACCATGAAATTACGATGAAAGAAGCAATGAACGCAATTCACTCCTTTGGTAAGGGCATACCTTTAGACCGTATTCTAACTAAAAACGGAAGCGACAATACCTAAATATAACCAGTTGGTTGTTATTGTGTTTATGCCGAGTCCTTAAAAATTTCGACACCTGCCCAATTGCCATATTGACCCTAAAGTAAGATTGGTAAGCGCATAAAAGACGTGTGTAATGACTTTGTAATTCCCTAGTTTAAAGACTTGAACTAGCATCTCAAACTCCAATGAATTAAAGTTTCTCCGCCGTATTCAAATCGAATTCTTAAAAACCCTCAATAGGAGCTCATCAACTATGAAAGTGCCATAATCGACCTGAACTATTCTTTTATCATAGCGCTACCGGCCCCTAGATTCGTTTGGAAACAGATTTCGTTCTTAGCAGATGACATGAATAAATCTTGTCTTAGAATATTTATGCAAATAGCGCATTTTGGTGGAAAAGAATCTTTTTTTTATTTTGATAAAATATTGTAATTTATTTCACCGATAAAATAGCCCGTTTACAAAAGACTTAAATGCACCGCTTTTTAGATTGTGGTTTTTAGAGTATTGGTGGGCATCATTTTATAGATCCGAAAATGCTCTCGAAAGAAAATCGGCGTATTTTTTTCGGTAGTGTTTATTTGGCCCATAGGCAAACATTGTGGATGCTTACTTGGTAACGTCTTCTTATAAACGAAGAATAGCGAGTGTTTTATCAAATAATTAGGAGATACTGTTCTCAGTGGAGATCAAATGTACCTGGTTAGAGCGGAATTTAGAGGAATAAAAAAATGAAAGTATTTTATAGGGGACTGCTCATCGCGGCAGTTGTAGTGCTACTACTCCTGTTCGTATTGCCGATGACCTTAAAAAACTATGCTGTTTCTAATAGTAAAGAACTTTTAGGCAGACAGATTGAGATTGGTAAATTGAAATACAACTATTTCACCAGTACGGCAAAAGTCTACGACTTCAAAATGTTCGAGCAAAACGAAAAGGATGTTTTTACATCATTTGACACACTGATTGTTAATATTGAACCTTATCGATTTTTATTTAATGAAAAAGTAGTGGAACAATTTTATATCAAAGGATTGATGCTTAAAACAATTATGAAAGATTCTCTCTTTAATTTTGATGACTTGATTACTTTTCATGCTCAAGACACTGTTCCCACTGAGGATCAGGATGCCGAAACCTTTAAATATGACATCTCCAATATAGAACTCAAAGATTCTAATTTCTTTTTTGACAATCAAAATGTTGGCAAAGAGACGCACATTGAAGATTTCTCATTTGTCATACCCTATATTGGTTGGAATCAAGAGGAAAAAAGTAATGCAGCTATAAAATTTAACTTTAAAAATGGAGGGTATTTTCAATCGGCTCTAAATATTAATCCTGTAGATGGCGAATTTGATGCGGCTATTACTCTTAAAGATCTGTACTTAAACCCATTTTATGAATATGTTCTTGAATATGCCGAAATCAATGATTTTAATGGAAGATTAAATTCGCAAATAAAAATTACGGGAAATACGTATGATGCCATTAATTCTATCGTTTCCGGTCATGTGGATATCTATGACTTTGTGATGACCGATAAAAATGATAAAGCCTTTTTAAGTGCGAAAAAAGTTACGACCAATCTGAAGAAAATTGATTATGCCAACAGTTCTTATATCATCGATTCCTTAAATGTGGATGGTTCCTATACCTTCTTTCAATTGGATTCGGTGTCGAATAATCTTTTCAGAATCTTCAAGTTGGACCAACCGATCGATTCGACGCAAACGGAGGTTGCTATAACCCAAACTGCCGATTCCGTTAGTGTTGATTCAGCCCAGGCCAATGAAATGTATTATGCGATAAACCATTTGGCCATTGACAACGGTGTACTTGATTATACCGACAATCTTACCGGACAACCCTTTGAATACCATCTAAGTGAAATGGTCTTAAAATCGGACAGCATATCGAGCGATAAAGATTGGGTCAATCTGTATTCCGATATGCTGCTTAACGATCGTGGTACCTTGCACGCGGAACTAGGTTTCAACCCATTAGACTTAATGAACGCAAAACTCGATTTGACCATTGAGAAGTTTTTGCTTTCTGACATAAATATTTACGCCAAACACTATACCGGGCATAGTATTCTTTTAGGCGATTTTTACTATTATTCGAATTCGACGATCACAAACGGTGATATTATCAGCGAGAACAAATTGATGGTCAAGAATGTCTCTGTTGAAAACACTAAAGGCGGCCTGTTTTCCTTACCCCTCAAGTTTGCCCTATTTTTATTGACTGATAAGAACGGTGATGTCAATCTTGATATACCAGTTCGGGGAGACCTGAACGAGCCTGAAATCAGTATAGGAAAGATTGTATGGACGACTTTTAAAAATGCTATTGTCAAAACGGCTGCCAGCCCTATTAACGCCATCGCTGGGCTTATTGATGGTAACCCCAAGGAGTTTGAGGAAATGACGTTCTCCTATTTAGATTCCGTTCCTTCCGAAAAACAGCAACGAAAGTTGGATAAACTTTTGGAACTCGAAGAGAAAAAGCCAGGACTTAAAATCGAATTGGTACACTATGTAGATACGAATTTGCAGGCCAGCGCCATAGCTATGGGTGATGATGAGCTACTGGAAACAGAGGATAAAAATACCAAATCGGATGAAACCAAAAATATGAATGAAATCAAGACTGGGACAAGCATTGAAAAGAGCCTTGCAAAAATTGACTCCGTTCAGAGCGATACGGTTATCTCACAATCCATAGATACTGTTGGCCTGACTGCTTTAGCGGACCGCTATAACAGTGCTTTGATAGAAAATGTCAATAGCTATTTAAAGGGTATAAACCCGGCAACACAAATCGAAGCAAAGACATCGGAACCTCAAGCACCGGAAAATGTGGGTTCTGCATCACGGTTCAAGATCAACTACGATATGCTAGACGATTCTGAAGCATCACCAGCCGAGCAATCAAATGACAGTACGAACATTAAACCCTAGAAAAATGAAAAGGTAAAGCTTCGTCTTTCAAGTATCTAAATACAACTAAAGGTATAGATTTATATATTATTGCACTGACCAAGAATAGTTTTAAGGGATGCTCCTTCCTTAATTTTCCCCTACAGTGATTTGTATTATTATTATTATTATTCTGGAAAAAAACTTGATGGAGTCCTGTATTATTATAAACTATTATTAATTTTTGAGTATTTTTATTTTTTTAAATCATCCATACTATTAGAACCATGAAAACTTTTTTTTTAGTACTCCCGTTCCTTCTTGTCTCCATTTACGGAGGCGCCCAAGAAGTTCAAGAAATAGATTCTACCGCTATATTCATACTCGATAAAATGGGTGAAGTGATAGGTGACTTAGAGGCCGTAAGCTTTAACTTAAAGAACTCTGCAGATAAACTAGATGCGGACAACAATATTGTAAAGCACTATTCTACGAGTGCAGTTTCCTTTTCCGGATCTGACAAATTGCATGTTCATACCGAAGGGACAAGAGGTAAAAGTGGTTTTCATTATGACGGTATCTATATGTCCTACTACAATTATGATGAAAATAATTATATTACCCTTGAGGCACCAGAATCAACTTTAGAGATGATTGATGCGATGCATCTAGATTATGATTTTCAGTTTCCGGCTGCAGATTTTTTCTATCCGTCTTTTACAGACGATATGATAGAGCAGTTTAAGAGCATTAAATTTTTAGGAAAAAAAACGGTTGATGGCGAAGAGTGTTATCATATTATGGCAACGAATGAAGATTTGAATGTACAATTATGGATTTCAAATAAAACCTATTTGTTGCCAAAACATTTTGTGCTTATTTATAAAAACAAATCAAATCTGCAGTACGAATCTACTTTTAGTAATTGGTCTTTAAATCCTAATATTCCAGATGCTGTATTCGATTTTATGCCGCCACCCAATGCGAGATTAATCAGTATTTTAAAAAAGTCTTAATCGTTTCAGCACAAAATTAATTTATCATGACAACAAATACATTTAACATCAAACATAAATTAGGAATCCTATTTGTTTTTTTAGTGTTGGCATCTCCTTCAGATGTATTGGCACAACGACTGGGCCATGGTGCTTCAAGGGGTGGAGGGCGTTCTATGTCTAGGCCTAGTGCATCTCGTTCGACGCCTAGTAGATCTATAAACGGAGGTCATAAAGCAACGACAAGCAGAAATGTTTCAAAACCTAGAACAACGGATAGAGCAACCACAAAACCGAATGTTTCCAGAAATAAAACAGCGACGACCCGACCTGCTACGGCCAATGTAAAGAATAAAAAGACCTCTACAGTTCGAGAAAGGAGTACCAATAGGGCTGGAAATAATAACAGGGTTGGTAATAACACCCGAGTTGGTAATAATAATGTGAATATTAACGTTGACAATAGTAGGCGAACTAACGTTAGAAATACGAGGAACACGAGAGTACGAGCGAGCTCTAGAAGGTACGTTAGGCCTCCATACCGCTATGGTGGCTTTGGGTATTATTGTCATAGACCTTACTTTTACCATCCGTACCGACCCTTTTATTGGGGGCCATATTATCATCCATGGGGGTATTTCGTGACTTCGTTAGCTACTACGGCCATAATTGTGGCCATAGTTAGTGATAATGATGATGATAAGGATAACGAGTATCATTATGAAAATGGCACTTATTATTTAAAAACAGAAGATGGTTTTGAGGCGGTACAGGCACCGGTAGGTGCTCAAGTGCCCTCCATACCCAAAGAAGCTGAAACTGTACAAGTTAATGAAACCAATAATTATTATTATGGCGGTGCCTTTTATGAACAAAATTCAGATGGCTATGTAGTTGTTCCAGCTACTGCCGGAACGATTGTTCCTAATTTACCGGAAGGAGGGGAAGAAGTGAAGATAGGAGAGCAGACCTATGTGCAATTTGGCGACACGTATTATCAACCAATTCAGTTAGATGGCAAAGACATGTATGAAATAGTGGAGGTTAAGGAAGAATAGAAAATATACTTTATGAGGTAATTGTTAAATTGAAGCCTAATGTTTTTTTACTAAGCTTGATTCTTTAATATAGAACATAAGGTGTTCAGTATATCTGGAGAGATATGGATTTACTCCCTTGAATTACTTAAATTTAAATTATAAAATTTATAAAACACACAGAACAGTACTGCTGCTTCTAAGTTGTTTTACCCTTAGTAGCCCTGTTAGGATAGGCTAGGAGACGAAAGCTGAAAATAAGGATACAAAAATGGCTGAAGAGCTGGCTAAAAAAATAAGGTTCCCGTACTATCAACTTTATAGATACTATCTTTTTAGATAAGTCAGATACGTAAAAGCATAGGCATGCCTAGTATCTCTTGAATGGTATTCTTCTTCAACCAATTGCCATATCGCTTCATCGATTTCTGGGAAAAACGTATCCGCACCATCAAAGGTTTGGTGAATACGGGTCAGTTCGATTTTGTTTGAGAGTTTTTCACCCTGTTTATAGATTTCGCCGCCCCCGATGATAAATGAAAGCGTATCATCTTTTACGATTTCAATGGCTTCCTTTAAAGAATGTACAACGGTACAGCCCTCAAAATGGGTGGTGTACTTTTTATCCCGGGTTATGATAACGTGCTTTCGATTAGGTAGCGGTTTGTCGAAGCCGTCAAAAGTCTTTCGGCCCATGATAATCGTATGGCCCGAGGTAAGTTTTTTAAAACGTTTGAAATCGTCGGGCAAATGCCAAGGCAGATCGCCGTCTTTGGCAATGGCATTGTTTTCGCCGGCAGCGGCTATCATGCAAATGGTATTCATAATTTATTTTTAATGAAATGCTAATTTATTTGATTTATCAAAAAATGGACCAATTAAAATAGCTGATTGAACGTATACGGCGAAAGCGCGGTATATCGTACAAATGTACTAGAAGGTAGCGCTATTGGTCAATTTTTTTGTTAATTCTCGATATCGGAAAGTCGGTCTCGATTTCCTTTTGAAGTTCGGCGATACGCTTTTTCTGTTTGGCGACCAGTTTTTCACGTTGGCTTCGCTCCCAGTCTTGCCCCATGAATTTTTGGGTCACAAGTACATCGAAGGCATGA
>Ga0316189_10001600_pt1 | contig 22482 bp, 17 predicted proteins | sample LowCovwburrow_MG_FD_204930 | JGI IMG/M metagenome (GOLD analysis project Ga0316189, IMG submission 204930) | Coastal sediment microbial communities from Maine, United States - Lowes Cove worm burrow | ecosystem: Environmental > Aquatic > Marine > Coastal > Sediment | place: USA: Maine... | reverse complement strand
CGGTAGAAAAGCGGGCGGCTGTCGTTCTCCCTCGGCTTCGGTCGTATCGCCGACGCCCTCCTCGAACACGCCGTCGGCAACCAAACAATGAAAGTGGACGTAGAGCCCAAGGTCGGACCGAAACCGCTGCACGACGGTGATGACCCCCGCATGCAATCGGCTCACCGTCGACCGCTTATGGTGGCGCTTGGCCCTCCGACGTAGCTGTTGACTCAGCCGCGTTGTGAACACGCGACACACCGCGCCGAGCAGCGCAGCGTCGTAGCCCAGCCGCACCGCCATCGGCCCGGGCAACGACAAGACCCACTGTCGATACCCAACCGGAGGCAGCAGTCGCTCCACCCATAGCGCCGCCGTCTCGCACATTCGCCTGCCCATGCACGACGGGCACGTACCCCGCGCCTTGCACGAAAACGGCACCCGGAGTTCCTCTCCGCAACGCTTGCAGTTGAACCGTAAGAATCCGTGCTCGAAGTCCCCGCAGCGCACCATGCTTTGCAGCTCGTCGACTGCAAAGCGCGGCAGCGGGGCGTCGTTGCACTCCGCGCGCGCAACAAAGTCTTGAAGATGCTCGGCGACCAGGCGCACCGCATCACTGGCCTCGGGGCGGCGAGGCTCGTAGCGGTGAGCATGAGCCGCGCCCATGGTGGCCATCGGCACTGCGAACAGCGGACCATCCGAGTTCTCAAGTCATCTCGCGGTCTAGCGGAGCTGTCGGGGCACAGTTGCGCTCAGTTTGGCCGGTGGGCTGGCCGCCATTGGGAGGGATCGAGTCGATCAACCCACATGGGCCGGCGCGTCAGTTTGGCCGTTCAGGCCAGCGCATCGGGCATTCGCGTGGCCAAGCCGAACGAGTCGATGACCGTTGACTCGCACGACGCACGGGCAACGTCCTCGCGCTCAGTCAATCGGCTCGACTGTGGCCATGCAAGCCATCAGCGACCGCCCGGGCTCGGGCCGAGACTTCAACCGATGGCCGGGCGCCCTGAGATCCCGGGGTGGCGAGCAGCGCTCTACCTGCCTCGGGGGAGAGGGTGAGCCTGCCCTCGATGGCAGCGTTGTGAGCCGTGCCCAGATCGACCCACCGACCCTCTTCCGTCTGGAAGACCCCACTGTCGAGCAGGGCAAGCGTCTTTCAGCAACCGCCCGTGCTCGCACCCAGACCCACCTTAGGCCGCAGATCCGCGGGGTTGATTTCGCCGCGGGTGAAAAAAACGAGAAAGCTGGAATCGATTTGTGCGCGCGGACAACTCCCCTCGTGAACGATGGCCTACGCGTCCCCAAATCGCGCCTTCCAACGAACAGCGGCTGCCGCAATGGCCTTGGTGTTGGGCGCGCAGCCCGTGTCTGCGGCCCCTGAGCCCGAGAGCGATGGGGCTCCCGCGCCCGTTGACGCGCCGCCCCCTCCCCCGCCGCCGATCGAGCCTCCCCCCGCAACCGCCGCAACCGCGCCTCGCGTCGCCCCCGAGGTGACCCCAGCGCCGCTCACTGGAGCCTCGCGCCTGGACGCCAACGGCTTGGTCGAGGCCGAGCAGCAGGCGTACGGGCTCTACATGGATGGGGTCCACGCGCTCGACGATGCGGCCGACCCCGACCTGGCGATCGACAAATGGGAGCAGGCCCTGCGCACGCTTCCCGATGAGCGGCCGTACGCGCTGAGCCGTGGGGCGCTGGCGTTGCGCCTCGTCACGGCCCACCAAGTGCGTTTCTTTCGCGACGGCGACTTGGACGATCTCCGACGCGAAAAATCCCTGCTCCTGGGGTACCAAGAGCGCCTCGTCGACATGGTCCCGACCGATGCCGAGGCGCGGAGTTCTCGGCACAGCACGATGCAGACGCGCATCGACGAGATCGACGGCGAGCTGAGCCGACTCGAGGACGATCAAGGCACAACGGAGGAGCAGCTGGGCAAGAGCCTGCGCGGCGAGTACGCGGCGCGCGGGGCCGAGACCTGGCGCCCCGATCCGAGCGACATGGGCTGGCACCCGCGGGCCGACGACCCCCGCAAGCACGCGAGTCAGGCGCACGACGGCGAGGTCGCGCCCGAAGAGACCACCCCAGAGATCGTCGAGCCCACCGACCCTGGGCCGCGGCCCGGCACGGGCAGGCTCGTTGTCGGTGCCGTGCTGACGGGGGCTGGGCTGGGTGGACTGGGCGTGGGTGCCGTTGGCCTCGTGCAGGCCAATCGTGCCAACACGTTCGATCCCGAGCAGGACCCGCAGCAGCGGCGCATGCAAATAGGCGAAGGGGAGCGCGCCAACGGCCTTGCGCTCGGCGGGCTGATCGGAGGCGGCGTGCTCACCGTGGTCGGGTTGGCCGTGCTGATCTCGGGTGCCCGCAAGCGCAGCAAGAGCCCGTCGCGGGCCGCACTTACACCCGCCGTAACGCCAACCCACCTCGGCGCTTCACTGCGCGCAACGTTTTAGCCCGTTCGGATCGTTCAATGGACTACGCAATGAAGCACTACCGTGTCCGATGGCTTGCCTGCGTCGCGCTCCTCGGCTTGCCCGGGTGTCTGTACGACGGCGAGGGCACACGCGGCCTGCCGTGCAATGTCGACGCGGACTGCGGAGCCCAGCAGTGCGTCGAGCGGATCTGCGGAGGGCCTGACGCGGGCTCCGGCGACGAATCCGCAGGTGAGTCCGGGAGCGAGACGGGCGAGCCACCAACACCGCAATCGTTCGATGAGCCCTGCACGCCCGGCGACCGCCGCTGCCTGGGTAACAACACGCTCGAGTTCTGCGACGACAACGCCAAGCTCTCGACCTTCCGTTGCGAAGCCGCCTGCGGGATGGGCGTCGCGACGCTCGGCTGCGGTCCAGGCAATGAAGGCCTGGACGTTTGCTTCTGCGACTTTTAGGTCGCGTGGGTCCGGGACCGCGGTCTTCTGATAGCGGGTGCCACTATGGATCGTAACTCGTTACCGCGGGCACACCGATAGCAATGGACCCGTGGTCCCCGAGCCGCAGCAAGCTGGTGGACGGCTCGGCCAGATATGGGGCGTACCCCTCGACCTCGTATGCGTTCTCCGGCTCACTTGTCTGCAGCCGGCGGAGGGTGAGGCGCACGCGTTCCTGCAATCGGATCCTGGGAGAACAGCACGGTTCGCTCACGATGCCGCGACTCCCAACCGAGATTCGCCCTCCCGGCTGATACACAAAGACGGTCGCTGGAACGTGCACCAAACTCTCGCCTGCGTACGCCGCGTCGACGCGAAACTCGAAGCGGGTCGAGAGGTTACCGACGTAGTTCGATCCCGCGTACTCCGGGCCGGTCACATTCCCGTCGGCGTCGAGCCAAAGTGACTCTGACGAGACAGGCACGCCCGTGACCTCGATCCGTTCTCGTGCAGGGTCCTGAGTCTTGCACACGTCACGCGCAGCACTGGGATCGAGCGTGAATTTCTCGATTGATATCAGCACGACGCCCGCGGACTCGACAGCGGCTCGCGGCACCTGGCTGATCACGGTATCGACGCCTGGGCCCCCATCGATCGTCTCGCCGGAAGCGAGCTCGCACAGATGCTGGATGTAGATCCGATCGTCGCCTGCACCCCCTCGGGCGAGGTCGATGCCCATCCCTGGGAAGAGCCGATCACTTCCCTCTCCCCCCTCCATGGTGTCATCGCCAGCTCCGCCAACGAGAGTGTCATCGCCAGCATCGCCCCGCAGATCATCGCAGCCCGTGTCACCCCAGAGCCGATCCGTTCCCGCGCCGCCAACAATCCGGTCGTCTCCCAAGCGGCCGTAAATTCGGTCATCTCCTGAGCCGCCGGCTGCGGTGTCGTCACCCGAGCCTCCGTCGATGACGTCATCACCCCCCTCGCCACGCAGTGTGTCTTGGCCAGGCCCACCGAGAATAAGGTCGCTGCCGGCGCCGGCCTGGATCACATCATTTCCATAGCCACCGTCGATTTGGTCTCGGCCGCCCCGACCTTCGATCCGATCGCGTCCGTCGTCACCGACCAACGTATCCCCCCCTGGTCCCCCTGTGATGGTGTCGTCACCAAGACCAGCCAGGATCACATCGCCGGCCGCGCCTGCTGAGAGCATGTCCCCGTCAGCGGTCCCCACAACGCAGCGCGAGTCGAGGCTGTCGGACGGCGCGCGCGGTTGTTCGGAGCCGAACGCCTGCACGTGTCCTTCCGGGCAACATTCAACCCCGCAATGCTCGCCCAACGTCCCGCCTGCGACTGCAGCGCCCGCTACGACCGCGACCCCAGGACTGGGACTCCGCGGTTGCGCAGCGGCGCCCGCCGAGTTTGTGTGGGGCACGTGGCATCCCGCGCCTGATAGCGCGGCCACGCAAAACGCTTGGCCAGCGCTCAAGGCAGGACGCCTCGAATTTGCTGCGACCCGGCCCATTTTCGTTTCGATAGCGTGAGTGGTTGTCGAGCTGCTCGCAAGGCCCATCATGGTCCATTCACGCCGCGGGCGATGCGGCGGGTTCAGCTGGTGTAGGGCGTGCCCTCGAAGCCGAGTTCGCGCATCTGCTCGGGGGAGCGCAGCAATGGGTTTGCCTCCCAGTCGAGCGAGGCTGCGAAGCGCGATGCCTGGCTGGGGTCGCTCGCGTCGGCCTCGGGGTCAAGGATCGCTCGGGACAGGGGCGCTCCCCAGTGACGGGCGAGAAAGGCTGCGTGGGCCTCGGGGGTCTCGAACGTCTTCTTCTTCTTGAACTCCTCGTCGGGCTTGGGCGCGACGGCTCGCACGCGAATGGCCAGATCGTGCAGCCATGTGTTGAACGTCTTTTTGTGCTGCTTGGGGAGGATGTGCCGAACGACGTGGGCGGCGTGGAAGGTGTTGGGAACGGGCTGGTAGTAGCTCTTGGCGTACTTTCGGCCCATGGATGCCCAGAGGTAGCTATTGAGTTCTCTGAGCGCGGCCAAAGCTGGGGACGCGTCCGGTGGAGGCTTGGTGCTTTCACCGCCGCGGTAGTCCGCGTAGCGCTGGTCGACCTGATAGGCGAACGAGGCGTCGATGCGGTCGAACGTAGTGTCCAGGGGAACGTGCCCGCTGAGCCGCCACGTGCCCCACTCCACGATCCCCGCGCACATCACCAGCTGCCCACAGGTCGTCGTCGAGGCGAGGTGGTCGAGCAACCTGGTCACCACCTGCATGGGCCCCGCGTGGGCGTGTCGGCCCTCCCAAGGAAACTCGATGGGCGCACCGATGAGCTCGGCGGGGATGTAGCTCGGGGGCTCGCGGGTCTGGGCCACGGCGAGGACTCTACTACGACTCACGATTGGCGGGCCGAGGCTTGCGCGGCGACAAGACCAGGCCAAGCACGAGCTCGGCTGCTAGGATTCGGACATGCGCCCGCGTCATCGCTACGCGACCGGTCTGGTTGTCGGAGTACTTGCGGCAGGATGCGGTGCAAGAACGACTTCGCTCGACTCGAAGCCGGCAAACGAAGTCGAGAAGAACGATGCGCGCGGGACTGCGGTGGAGTCCTACATTGCCCAGCATGGGGCTCACTGGGGTGAGAGCTACGCGTTCAGTGGATGCGTGATGGTGCGCGGAGCGACGGGCGAGAGCTTCGACAAGTGCTACGGGCAGGCAGACCGGTCGAGCGGCCGGCAGAACACGGCCGACACAGTTTTTCGGGTGGCATCGATCACCAAGCAGTTCACCGCCGCCGCGGTCCTGACACTGGTCGATGATGGGCAGGTCGCGCTCTCGGATACGATCTGCGAGCACGTGAAGCCGTGCTCGGAGCTGTACCGCGATGTCACGATCCACCATCTTCTCACGCACACCTCTGGCATCCCGAACTACACCAACTTCGAGGACTACAACGACTTCAAGGGGCAGGCCCGGACGCCGCAGGAGCTCTACGCGTATTTCTCGCCGCATGAGCTCGAGTTCGCTCCGGGAGCGAAGTTCGAGTACAGCAACTCCGGCTACGCCTTGCTCGGGATGCTCATCGAATCCGTCTCGGGCCAAAGCTACGGGAGCTACCTCAAGGCCCGGCTGTTCGACCCAGTCGGCCTCGAGGCGACCGCCTACGCGCCCGATGCATACCCCGCAACGGCGGCACGCGGATACCACCCGGGTGATGACGATGCGCTGGGCGAGACCCATACCGACTTCCAACTGAGCGTCGGCTTCTCAGCCGGGGGCATTGTGTCCACCCTGAACGACCTGGTTCGGTGGGACGCAGCGCTTCGCGGACCGCGAGTCCTATCGAGTCAGAGCCGCGATGCATTGTTCTCGCCTGACATGGACAGATACGCGTACGGCTGGCAGGTCGACGTCGTCGACGGACATCGGGTAGCGAGCCACAGCGGGCAAGTCAGTGGCTTCTCCACGCACATTGCCCGCGCGCTCGACAGCCCTCAGCTCGTTGTCGTCTGGGCCAACAACGATCAGTTTGGCAGCAGCGGCCTCGGGCGCGCGGCGCTCGCGATCATCGACGGCCGCGAGCCCCCCATCTACCAAGAAGAACAGCTCGCTGCTTTGGACGAGCCCGCACGCGTTGCGTTCGAGGGGGTCTACCGCCTCGACCCCGCGTCCGAAGCCCGCGCCATCGACTCGGGAGTCTTGCCGTCCGATCTGGAAGCGGTACGCTCCATCGAACTCAAGGTCGAAAACGACCAGCTCCGCTTCCTGTGGGTTCAAGTGTACGGCACCGCCGCGGGCGCGGCCGTCATCCCCCGCTGGGGCATGTACTTCAGACCCTTGTCCAAACGCGACGGCCGCGTGGTGGCGCTGACGCTACGATGGGATGGATTCGACCTTCAATACACTCGTGTCCCTGACTGACGTGGGGTAGCAACCGATGGGTCGCCAAGCTTGAAGCCTTGGCCTACGCTCCGCACGATTTCAGGCCTCGTATGTCGGACGGCATTTCACCAGGTCGCCGCGCCTGGCTCATCGCAGGGGGCGTGGCGGCGATCGCAGGCGGGCTCGCGCTGGCGATGTTCGGTACGGCCGCCGACGACAACTGCAAAGCGCAAGACGCGGCGGTCCGCGAGCTCGTCGACCGTGCGGCACGCGACCGCATCACGGCGCGGGTCGACGAAACCAGCGACCCGCTAACGATCGCCCGCTGGGAGTTCGTCGAGCGTCAGCTCGACGCGCGCGCGCAGCAGTGGGTGGCAGCCAACCTCGCGCTGTGCCGCCAAGGCGAGTCTGTGGGGCCGCACCGCTGCCTCGATGCACAGCGCGCGGAGTGGGGCGTCCTCATGGACACGCTCAACAACGCAGACGCCGCTGGCTTCGCTGCCGTCACGGATGCGCTGGCTTCACAACGCCCGCCCGCCACATGCCTGGGGGCCAAGGACGAACATCCGCGCGCGCCGAACACGGAGCCGTTGTGGGCGGCGCTGGCGGAAGCCCGAGCGCACGAACGGCTCGGGCACTCCAAGCAAGCCCTCGAGCAGATCGATGCCGTCCACCGCGATGCGCGAGCCAACGGCACCCGGAGTCTGGAGGCTGCCGCCCTGACCCGCCGCGGTGCCCTGCTCGCAGCCCTCGGCCGTCACCCGGAGGCTCGCGCAATGCTCGAGCAGGGATATCGGTTGGCCGTGGAGGTAGGCGACGACGCGACCGCAGCCGAGGCCGCCGCCGGACTCGTCGCAAGGCTCACCACCGACACGCCCGAGGCGCAGGCCAAGCAGGTGATCGGCGATGCGGAGGCCGCCGCCGCACGGGTGGACGCTGGCGCCGAAGGCCGTCTCGCGAACCACGTCGGCACCTACCACTATCGGCGCCACGATCTCTCCGCCGCACAAAAAGCGTTTGTCCTCGCGTTGGCCAAGCTCCAGTCCAACGGCGACTGCGGGGTCGACTGCGCGGACGCACTGAGCAATCTGGCTCTCGTCGCCCGCCGCGCTGGCCAGGACGACGAGGCCCACGCGCTCCAGCTCCGCGCACTCGAGACGCAGACCGAAGTGTTTGGGCCCGGGCACCCGCGGCTGGCGGTCGCCCACATCGCGCTCGGGTCGGATGCGTTCCTCGACGGCGATCTCGCCAAGGCCAAGAGTCACTTTCGGAGCGCACTCGACGTCACCCGCGAGAGCGACGAGCACTACAACAGCCAAGCCGTCGCACTCGCCTGGATCGCGCGAGTCCACTGGCGCACTGGCGACCTCGACGTAGCGCACGCGTCTGGCAAGGAGGCTCTGCGCTTGGCCGAGTCGGGGATCCAGGATGCCGAAGCGCTGGGCGGGGCGCTTGTCATGACCGCGCGATCCGACATCGAGGACGGTCGCCTCGAGAGTGCCGCGACACGCCTCATGCGAGTGCTGTCGCTGTACCCCGAGCGCGACACCAGCCGTCCGCGGATCGAGGCCATCATCCGACTCGTGGAAGTCACCGCACACCAAGGCGACCTCCAGGCACGCGCGCAGTGGATCGCGGAGTTCGATGCACTTCCGCGGAGTGCGACACGGCACCACGAGGCCGACATCGAGCCGTTTCGACGATGACCCCGCCACGCGTGCTAGCGTCACGTGCCTCGTGGATGACCCGCTCAAGGCCTGCCTTTCGGAGGCGACGCTCAACGGTCTGCGCTTGCGCAACCGGCTGATCAAAGCAGCGACGTCCGAGGGCAAGTCGCCGCTGGGCGTCCCCAGCGACGCCCTCATCCGGTTTCACGAGCGCATTGGTGAGGGCGGGGTCGGCATGACAACCCTGGCGTACTGCGCGGTCGAGGCCGACGGGCGACTCGACGAGAACGTCATCTACCCCCACGAGGGCGTTCGGCCTCAGCTCGAACGCTTCGTCCGCACGGTCAAGGCAACAGGCGCCGCCGTGTCCGCGCAGCTCGTGCATGCCGGCAGCTTCACGAAGAACCCCGCGCTGACCAATCGGCGCCCGCTGGGGCCCTCGCGTGGGATCAACACATTGGGCCTCAGCCGCGGCCTCGGGCGCATATCGGCGATGACCCACGCCCAGATTCAGGCTCGCGTCGCCGCGTTTGCGGAGGCTGCTGCGTTCATGAAGGGCGTCGGCTTCGATGCATTGGAGATTCACTTCGGGCACGGCTACGCGATCAGCCAGTTCATCAGCCCCAAGACGAACAAGCGCACCGACGAGTACGGCGGCACGCTGGACAACCGCATGCGATTCGGCGTGGAGGTCCTCGCCGCGGTTCGGGCGGCGGTGGGCGACACGTACCCGCTCCTGGGCAAGATCAGCATGACCGACGGGGTCGACGGTGGGGTCACCTACGCCGACTCGGTCGAGATCGCGGCCACCCTCGACGCCGCGGGACTCGACGCCATCGTATGCAGCGGGGGCACGAGCAGCATGAACCCCATGTTGCTGTTTCGCGGAGACAGCATCGGGCCCGGACTCCTCCAGCACGAAAAGAGCGTTGGGATGCGTATGGCGTTGAGGATCGCGGGGCCTCGACTGTTCAAGCACTACCCGTTCGAGGAGACGTACTTCCTCGAGCACGCGCAGCGAATCCGAGACCGGGTGCGTTGCGCCGTGTGCTACATCGGCGGCGCGAACTCAGCGGATGCCCTCGGCCGAGTCATGGCCGCCGGTTTCGACTTCGTTCAGCTCGGCCGCCCGTTGATCTACGACCCCGACTTCCCGCGGGCCGTCCTGCAAGACTCCGCCCACACCTCGGGCTGCACGCACTGCAATCGGTGCGTGGGCGCGATCGGCTCCGATGGCGGGCTGTACTGCACCGAGCGCCCGGGTACCTTCGAGTAGGCCCGCCCTCCCAGCCGAGCGTTACACACCCCGTGAATCTCACAACGACCAGCGTGCTCCTCGTCATGAGCTTGATGGCCTGCACCTCAGCGGACCCCCGACCGCCCGCTGAAGCGTCGTCGCCCGCCAAGTCATCCGCGCCCGCCGAGTCGCCGGCCCCCGCCGCTACGCCGCCATCCGACGCGCCCAAGCCGACGGGCGACTGCACGCTCACGGCGCGCACGGTCGCCGCCCCGACGCTCCACGCTGACCTCCTCGCAGTCGCGCCGCAGTACTTCCACGGCACGCATCGCGGAGGCTTCGACGCGTACTCAGGCGGCAAGACGTTCCCGTGGTTCGATCGGCACCAGCTCGACGCGCCCGTCCTCTCGCCACCCGGAGCGCGGATCGCTGCGTCGACCGCGACCCGGTTGCTACCGGTCAAGCACAGCGGAGAGCTCGGTCATCTCCCGCGCGAGGGCGGGCGACCGACCTGGCTCGGCAAGAAGCTCTACCCCGAAGAGGCTATCGATGGCGCCAACGGCACGACATGGGTGCTCGCGCGATCGGGGCGTACGTGGCAAGTCGTTGAGCTGGACGCGGAGGGGAAGGTGAAGGTCCATGATCTGGGCATCGCCGAAACGACGCACGACGTGCGGATCGCGATCAACCACGCGCAGCGTCCGGCGGCCGCTTGGCTAGCTCGCGAGGGCGGCCAGCTCAGTGTGCACCTCGCGATGGATTTCGACGTCTCGACGGCGACGGTGGTCGATGCGGTGACGGTTCCGGACGGAGTTGCCGAGCTGTCGCACCGCACGGGCGTGAATCTCGCACTGGTCGCACAAGGGCCGGATGCGCTGGCGGTGGCATGGCGCCCGCTGGTCGATCAGAAGTACACCGACTTTGGGAGTCGCTCGAAGCCGCCCTCCACCCCTGCGGCCGCCGAAGTCCGCTGGCGCACACTGGACGCCGACGGCTCCCGCTCTACGGTGCATGTGCACCCGACCTCCGCGCAGCCGCTGGGGTTTACGTCCGGCATCGGCCCCTGGGCGCTTCGAGGCAACGGAATGAAGTCCGGGTCGCTCGGCCGCGACGCCCCTGGCGTCTTTGTGTGGCTCGACGACGAAGTTGTCCGCGGCGTGCGGGCCGACCAAGACACCACGGTCGCGCTGACGGAGCGCGAGGGCTCACCTCTCCTCGCGCCGCGAGCAACATCAGCCGACCCCCTGCAGCTCCTGCTGTTCGACAGCTCCCCGCGCGTGCGCGCGCTGGCGCTGGACTGCCGCTGAGCCTACGGCGCCCAGCACCAGGCTACGGCGCCGCCCGCACATGCCGTTGTTGCGTCGCGTCGCGACTCCAGACTACAACGCAGGGCTATGGACGTCGCGACGCTGTATCAGTTCGAGCTCTGCCCGTTCTGCCACAAGGTCAAAGCTGCGCTCGAAGCCAAGGGCATCGCGTTCAAGAAGATCGAGGTCAATCCCATGACCAAGAAGGAGCTTCCCGAGCTCGAAGCCAACGAGCGACGCAAAGTCCCCGTGCTCGAGATCGATGGCGAGCTCATCTGCGACTCCACAAAGATCCTCGAGTTTCTCGAGGGCCGCGACGCGAGCCTCACCCCCGAGGGGGCCGCGCGCGAAAAGTCCGACATGATCGAAGCGTGGGTCGACGATGATCTTGCCCAAGTCTTGCCCGCGGCTATCTACGGCACCTGGCGTGACGCCGCCCGAGCGGCCCGGGTTGTCGCCCGCACGTCGAACTTCGGGTTTGTGCAGAACGCCGTCGTGCGCGGCGGCGGCAGCCTGATCATGAATCGCGTGGCCAAGAAGATCATGGCGCGACGCGGCGGAGGCGACCCCAAGACGATGCTCGCGACCGAGATGGACAAGTTTGAAGGGTGGCTCGGCGATCAACCGTTCGTCTGCGGCGACAAGCCCAGCATCGGCGATATCGCGACCCACGGCTGCCTGACCTGCATCCAAGAGTTCTCCGCCTACAAGGAGATCATGAAGCGTCCCCGCGTCGCCGCGTGGTTCGAGCGCGTGCAGAGCATCCGCGAAGCCAATCGCGCCGCGTAACGCTAGAACTCGATGCTCTGGATCGAAAACGACCCGGAGATCGCCGCGCCATCCGTCGTAGATGCTTCATCGAGGGTCAGCTCGCCGAGCGCAAACCCGAGAACCTCGTAGCCGCCGCCGGGCTGGATAACCAGAACCGCGCCTCCCGTCGCCGCGAATCCAACGTCGAACGTGCCGGGCCCGAGGTCCTCGACCGGCATGTTGATGATGGCGGCCACGATCTCGCCCGTGCCGAGCTGTCCGTACACGCCGATCTGCGCCTCGCCGTCATCGGGCTCGATGCCGGAGAGGGCCCCGTCCTGCACGGTTGTGATCGGCTGGCCTGCGGCGTCGGCCGTGATCGTCGCCGATCCCGTCATCAGGGGGTTCTGATCCAGCGTGTTCCAGGTGGTGGAGAACTGCGCCTCGACGTTGGCGTTGGGGAGGAAGCAAAAGGTGTCGCGCAGCGGTGCAGGCGAGCCCGGCGGGCCCGCGAGCTCAGACTCGATCTGCCCCCGTCGCCCGTCGACGAAGTTGCGAACCGCAGAGATCGCGGGCCCGAGATCTGGACTGAAGGCCGCGGTCGCGATGGGCGTGATGAGGGCCTCCATGCGATTGATCTCGCCTTGGATCTCCGCCTCGATCCAGACCTCGTCCAGCAGGTACTGCAGCCGCTCCCGATACTGGGTGTTGGTCGACTCGATAGCATAAAGGCGTGACGCGATGAGGCCGGTTGCGACCGCCGTTGCATTGCCGCCACCGCCGCCCGCCCCCAGCACGCCGTCGACGCCCCACGGAATGAACTCGAAGCGGTCGTCGGCGGGATCGCGATACACAAAGAAGTTGTTCGTGTTCCCCGAGTAGCCATCCCAGTGCTGGACGAGCACCTCCATCGCCCAGAACTCGATGAACTGGTCGATGTCGACATGCTCGGACAACGCCGCGAGGACTTCGTCGTCGGAGCTCTCCAAGGCGCTCGTGAGACCAAGCAGCTCGGTCTCGTCGGGCGTCATCTTGTTTGTCTTTTGCTCAAACGTCCCCAGCCAGCCGTCACGAAAATCACTGAGGGTGCCCTCAAACAGATTGCCCTCGTCGCTGTCGAAGTTTCTGCGCAAGAACGCCTTCTTGACGGGCTCGACGTTGACGTAGATCCCAAGGTCTGCCCCGTTGACCGTCACGTGGGCAAAGTTGCAGCGCGACGATGCAATGCCCGCGCTGCCGAACAACTGATAGACCAAGCACTGGCGGATCGAAGCCGCGTCTTGCTTGGCGTTGTTGAGCGTCATGCGCTTGACCCCATGCGCCGTCACATCGGGCACGTACTCCTGAAAGTCGAGCTTTAGCGAGGGCTTGTCGTCGTCCATGCTGCCCAAGAACCCCTTCTTGCGCACACCGATCTCGTCCATCGTGATCCCGTCGACGGTGACGGATGCCGGAAAGTACGAAAACGGGCTGGCGAACGGTTCGACTTGGCAGTCGTCGCCCACCAGGACATCAAAGCCTCGGGTCTGGTGACGCAGCGTGTCCCAATCGGTCTCGGGGAGCTCGATGTCGACCTCGACGATGTGCTCCGGGTCGAACAACGCTTCAGAGAGGTCGGGGCCGTCGCCCGTGGTGCCCGTGTCGTCGGCCACGCCGGTCTCGGATCCGCCATCGTCGGCCCCCGAGGTTCCCGTGCCCGCGCCCGTGGCCGTGCTCGTCCCGGTTTCGTCCGCGCTCCCCTCGGAGTCGGACCCTCCGCACCCCACCGCGGCAACGACAAGCAAGACCGCACAATGCAACGGACGCAAGAACACACTCCCCATGCAGCAAGAACCGTACACACGCCTGCGCTCCATGTCTCAACAACTTGGAGTGTGGCGATCTGCAACGGGTCGCAGATCGCCGCGATCAGCTCGCCTGAAGCAGCGCACCGACGATACCCATCAATGACTCCCCTGCGATAAGGCCCGCGGCAATAGGCACAACCCGGCGGGCTGTCGCCGTGGGCGCACGACGGGCGACCAGCAGCGCAACGAATCCGCCCGCAAAGAACGCCATCGAGTTCATCGCGGGCAAGACAAACGCGAGCCCGACGCCCGTTGGGTTTGGGATGTAGGCGCGATACTCCGGCAAGCGCTCGGCGGCGATCGCCAGGCAGGCGGCAAAGGCAGCGGCGGCTGCCATCGCCCACAGCGCGGATACGGGCAGGCCCTCGACGCCCACCGACACCAAGCGCGCAACGGAGGCCCAGATCCTGGCCGCAGGCGCAGGCCACTGCGCGGTGCCGAGTACGTCGACGGAGGGCACCAGCACGTAGCGAAACACGGGAACGATGGCGATTGTCCCCACGCCCACGCCGATGAGCTGCGCGAGGAACTGCTTGCGCGGATTGGCCCCAAGCAAGTGGCCGCTCTTGAGATCGGTAAGCAGGTCCGCCGCACTGGCGGCCGCTCCAGCGCTGATGCCTGCCGTCATCAGATTGGGCAGCGCGCGGCCGGGCAGCAAGCCGCCAAACGTCAGCTGCCCGATCTTCCCCATGGCGCCCATCGGCACGATGTCGGTCTCGCCCGCCACCCGGGCGGCAACGGCCGCGAGCAGGCACGCCAGCACGACCGCCAGCACGCCGATGTAGGGCGCAACGTCAAAGAGCGCCCACAGCAGCACCACACACGACGTGCCCGAGCACAACACGCCCACGCCAAACCACCGTGCCGGGACCTCAATGTCGGCAAGCGGATCGACCCCAGCGCCCGCGGTCGGAAGCAGCCCCCGCAACGCCCGACCGATCGCCGCGCGGTTGGCCACAAAGCTCAGCAGCCCCGCAACCACCATCATGATGGTGCCCGGCCACACCGTCCAATCGACGATGTCTCGGTAGCCCGCGCTCGCAACGACGCCCGCGCCGACGAGGCTCGGAGCCACAAACGCAAAGCACACGACAGCGCCCAGCAGCATGCTCCATCCGACGCGCCAGCCCACGAGCACGCCCGCGGCGGGCAGCAACGCCGACAGCTCGAGCGTCCATGTGTAGGCCGCCATCGTCCCGAGCACAGGCGCCGCGGCGATCATCGAATCGGTCGGCAGCGACGACGGCAAGACGAGCCAGGTCGGGGTGCCGAGCGAGTCCACCAGCAGTGGCATGACCGCGGTCATCCACTTGAGGGCCAGGCCAACCGCCAGCGCCCGAAACAACAACCGCGCGCGCTCGGCTGCGTCGGCGTCTGCGGCATGGAGGCTTTGAATCGTCTCGGCTGCGGCCGCACCACTGGGGAATGGAAGGCGCTCGATGTTGATCAGCGGCCGCTTGAGCGGGATCGCCAAGAACAGCCCGAGGGTCGAGACGCTTCCGATCCACGCCGTCAGCTGCCACAGCGGCAGGTGATGCCCGGCGACGAGCAGATAGGCCGCTATCGAAGACACCAGGGTGGTACCCGTGGAATATCCCGATGCCGAAGCCACCGAGGCCATCGCGTTGACTTCGAGCTCCGACGGCCGCGCCCGCAACAGCGACAGGCGTACGCCGAGCTCCCACAGGGCGAAGCCCACGATGCTCGCGGTCACCACCACGCCCAAGCTCCAGCCGATCTTCAGGCCAACGTACAGGTTGGACAGGCCTGTCAGCAGACCGAGCACCGCGCCCATGCCAACGGCGCGCAACGTGAGCTGAGGGACCGCATCACCGCGATAGGTCTGCTCGAGCCAGACCCGCTCGATCGCCTCGGGCGATTCTGCTTCGTCCGGGGCTGTGGTCATTCAGCGTCCGGTTGTGACGGACGATGATCGGTCTTGGCGGGATACGTGCCGAGATTCTTGAGGTCGGTCGTGAGCGGCTGCAGGCCTTCGAGGAGCTGCTCGACCCGGGCGGGCGATCCGTCGCCGAGAAAGTCGACGTAGAAGCGGTAGTTCCATGCTTCACCGAGCTTCGGCCGCGACTCGAGCTTGGTCAGGTTGAGGCCATGCTCGTAAAACACATTCAGGGCGCGGAGCAGCGCTCCCTCCTCATGCGGGGTTGAGAACACGAGCGACGTCTTGCTCGAGATCCGTGCGTCGCACGCGATAGGCCGACAAGCAACGACGACGAAGCGCGTGAGGTTCTCGCTTTGGTCGGCGACGCCCGGCCACAGGGTTCTCAAGTCGTATCGGCGTGCCGCAACCGCATTGCCGAGCGCAGCCGTCGTCGGGTCGTCTCCGTCTCGCACGCGGAGCAGCCCGCTGGCGGTATCGGCGACCGCTTCGACAACGCAGTGATTCATGCGACGCAAGAACTTGCTGCACTGCGCCAGTGCCTGAGGATGGCCGAGGATCCGCGTGACCGCGGCGAACTCAACCCCTTCACGGGCGAGTAGACTGTGATCGACCCGCTGGATCTCTTCGCCCACGATGAAGACGGGCTCCGCGGCGAGCAGGTCGTACACTTCGTTGATCGAGCCCGCGGTCGTGTTCTCGACGGGCAGTACCGCGTAGTCGGACTCACCGCGGCGGACGCTCTCGATCAACGCGGCGAACGTCGGGCCCGACCGCAGGACGGCCTCGGTGTCGTGCCCGCCGAAATGCCGAGTCGCGGCCTGATGGCTATAGGACCCTTCGGCGCCGAGGTACGACACGACCGCAACGGGGTGCGTCGCGCGATCCGGATTGTCGCGATCCAACAGCTGCTCCTGCTGACGACGCACGGACTGCTCGAGCACCTCGTGGAAGATCCGCGTCACGAAGTGACGGTCCAGCCCGTCACGACGACCGAGCGTGACAAGGCGGGTCAGCAGTTGCTCCTCCCGCGTGACGTCTCGAAGGCGGGCAGTGCCGTCCACTTTGAGCTGCCCGATAGTCTCGACCACGCGCTGACGCTGCGCGAGGGCCGACACGAGCTGCGCGTCGATATCGTTGAGTGACGCCCGCAGCTCCGCGAGCGCCTCGGGGCTACTGTCGGCCACGGCTTTGCCTCCGTCCCTTCATGGCCTCGCGCCCCATGAGCAGAGCATTTCGGAAACAGCCGGGTCGAGCAACCAAAATGCGCGTTGATCCGCACGCGGGGCTGCGCAGCGAGCTGGCGTAGCCTCCGCCGCACCGACCGCGGGCTAGTGCACGACAGCTGGCTTAGCGGGGCACGTCGCGAACGCCTGCGCGCTACAGGGTCTCGAGGAACGCGACGAGCGCGAGCGCCTCGGCCTCGCTCACTTCCGGTGCGTCGGGGCTGACCGCGACCATGTCGTAGGTCGCCGCGAGAAGGTCGGCAGACCGTCCGTCGTGCATGTACGGCGCACGCAGGGCGACGCCACGCAAGCTGGGTACCTGCAACGGACCCTGCCCAAAGTCCGAGAACCCGTTGCTGGCGTAGGCAAGCCCTGCGTGGCAGCTATCGCAGCCGAGTTGTGTGAATAGGGCCGCACCTTGTGCGGCGAGCGAGTCCGAGGGAACACTCGCCGGGTTCGGAGGGGGAACCGAGAAGATCCACTCCTGGAGCGCGTTCAGTCGCTCGGAGTTCTGAGGCGTGCCCCCCATGCGCTGCCCCCGGACTTCGTCGGCGAGCATGTGCATGTCGTCCATTTCGCCGTTCCAGTGAAATGGCTCCGTCCCTTCGAGATCCACGTTGAGCGGTTGGGTACGCCGCGGCCCGGTCGCGACAAACGTCCACGTCTTACCGTCATCCCCAGCTTCGGGGTGACACGACGCGCACGAGAGTCCGTTGCCTGCGTCGTGATGGAACAAGTCATGTCCGGTATCCCGAACGCTTTCGCCTATCAGGTCGATGACCTCGACGGAGTCACCACGAAAGCGGTACAGCCGCGGCTCACTCCAAGTCTGCGCCAAGTACTCGTCTTCGCCATTGAACGCGACGGCAACAAAATCATCGTCGACCTCCGGCCCGTTCGGGAGCTTGCAATCGCCGATCCCATCGTCGCTGAAGTCATCCAGGTCGGCGACGATGACGCTTGTCCGTACCAGGTCGGCATCGGGGTCGTCGGAAGATTGTGACGGGCTGACCAAGACAATGCTGTGCCCATTCGGTGACACCGCAGCATCAACCGCCAACGCGACGGACTCGATCGCGCCCCCGCTTACAATCAACCCGTCGGGCCGCATCGCGCTGAGGGTTGGCGTGACCGCTTCGCTGCACGGCGGGGCCCCCTCACCGCCTCCATAGCCAGACCCGCCGCCCGACGGGGGCGCGTCGGGTGCATTCGGACTCGCGACATCCAACGGCGTGGTGTTCGCAAGTTGATGCAACATGACCCAGCCGCCGTTTCCGCCAGACGGCAGCGTTCGCCACGCAGTGGTGGGGCTGCGCAACATCCCGCCGATCGACATTGAGAACGGTGCGCCTTGGAGCGTGCCGACCCCGTCCTCGTCCACCGCGAACACCTCGGCCGCCCGGAAGCGGGTGACGAAGACTTCGTCGTCTTGGACAAACACGTCACGAAGATCTGCGGCCGGTCGCGAGCGCCGCAGCACAGCCCCGTCGCCGGCATCGAGTTGGACGAGTTGACCCCGCGCACACGCCACGAGCATGGCGTTGGTGCTCGCGTGGTACGCGATGCCGCGAGGATTGGGACACACACTGGTGGTCGCGACGACATCGCCGGACTCCGGGTCGAGGGTGACCGTCTCGCCTGTCCCGCGCAGCGTGATGTGGACAAGCCCGGCGCCATCCTGCGCGCCGCGGAACGGCTGCGACCCCGGGGCCAGCTCTATCGTTGCCGTTTCTTGGGACAGCGCCAGGTCGACGACGTGAATCACATCGCGGGCCGGATCCGCGGCCACGGCGTACGCGCCGTCGGAAGTGATCAGCAAGGTACCGCCCGTGATCGGCGGCGGGGTGCCTGCGCGAAGCACTGGCTGGTCGTCTGTGGGTCGGTCCTCGCCAACCGCTGCGCCAGTCGTGCTCGCCGGGTCGAACTCCGGAACACCGCAGCCTAGCGAGACCACGAGACTACAAACGGCTGCACATTCGATGCGCTTGAGAGTTGGGTCTGCGCTGCTTCGTTGCACGCCCTATTCACGCCGAAGGGGCGGCAGAGTTGCCTGCGATTTTTAGCAGCCCTCATCTTCGTCGGGGATGCACTGGCGCTCGCAGATCTCGGCGATGAACCCGCCATTTTGCAGGGGCTCCCCCACCTCCGCTTGGATGTCTTGCAGCTCGCCAACCACGCAATCGGCGGTCATGCGATGCAGCACTAGCGTTCCTGCTCGCGTTCCGGTCGCATTTGGGCCGCTGACCGCTACGGCATACTTGGGTGCGGACAACGTCATCAGATCGTACGTCCCAGCAGCGAGTTCGTGGGGCGCCAATGTGAGGCTTATCCCCCAGCCGCACCCGTTCGCACTGGGACTCAGACACGCGCTGTCGTCGGCCTCAAATGTCCCGTCGCAGCTCGAGAGACCGCGATCGCCTAGCCGCAGTCGCACAGACCCGGTCTCCACGTCAGCACCCAGCGGATCCCGCGCTCCCGGAAGCGCCAGGACGGCCCACGCGGATGCCAGATCGTCGATCGCCGCGACGTCACCGGGGAGTGTGCCGCAGCGGGCCTGGGCGGGCTCGGGGAAGTTGCGGTTCCCTGCAAAGCCGTCATCGCCGCCGTCGGATCCATCCACCACGAAGCCCTCGGATGCGGAGTCCGAGAATGGGTCGGGTTGCCCGTGCTCCACGTTATCAACCCCGCAGCCGCCGAGGACAAGCAGTGCGTACCAGCGCCATCGAACGATGAGACCCATCTCCTAACCACGCACCGGGCCCTTGCCAGTTGCCGCTCACAAGGCACTCAATGATGCCACTTTTTTCCTCCCGTGAGGCAACCTGCGGCCTGTCGGTGCGTGGTTGGAGCAGGCGGATGGTCTCAGGTTGTTGGCAGTGCTTCTCAGTGCAGCGCAAATCGCGGTAGCTCCCGCGTCGGTCGACCCGTTCGAACCGGTCGACGCGATGTCTGTGTTCGTGGACTTTTGTGCCCCCTGCGACGCGCCGAGCGCAGACTCTGGTGAGCGGAGCCCTGACCCACTTCATGGCTGGCTGGCGGTTCAACTGTTGGCCCAGGGCTACACGCTGGCGAGCGAACCGGTCAGCGCCCAGGTCAAGCTCACGATCACATCACTGGGGACCCATGCGGGCTGGGAGGTCATCGCCGCCGGCAGCTCGAGTGCGCGCTTCGAGGTTGAGGCGGCCGAGCAACCCGCGGTCGCTCGTCTCGAGCTGCTGCATCGTGCGGTCGATGCGGTTGAGGCGGTCGAGCCGAAAACTCTCGAACCCCAGTCCGCGGGACCCACCTTTGCGATTGAGATCGACCCGGGCGTTGCGGCCGAACAACGGAGGTCGGGCGAGCGAGAGATCGCTGCCGCCGTTTTGACCGCGGGCGGGACCATCGTGTCCCAGCGCGCCGCGGCGGACTTCGTGCTCTGCGCCCAACCCGGCACCACAACACCGCAGCTGCACCTGGTGCGCAGTGAGACCCTCTGCGAAACGGCTTCTCCAGCCGACCCGTTCGCGGTGCCGTCGCCCACGGCACAACGCACCCAGCGGCTGGTTGCTGCCGCGGCGGCGCTCACCCCCCAGCCGGTGCCTGAGACGCCGACCGAGCCTTTCGCGGCAGCGCTGACCCGGGTCGGGGAGGATGATGAGACTCCGCCGGGCCTGGAGTCGACGCCAACGGTCCCTACCCGGCGGCGGGCATGGCCCGGATCGACGGGCGCGGTGCGCCTGGGCGCTGCGGCGGGCGTCGTTGTTCGGGGGGCGGTGGATCCGATGGTGACGACCTCGCTGTACGTTGGGCGAGAACCGGGGCTCTCAGCGTGGCTCGACGTTCAACTTTGGTTGTCGTCCTTCTCCGGGCCGCTGAGGATCTGGGAGGCGACGCCTGCGGCCGGGCTGCGCCTGCGCGCCCTCACCCAAGGGCGCTTCTCCTTGGACTTCGGGGCGCTGCTCGGTCTCCAGGTGCATAGCTTCCGACTCGTCGACGAGCCGGCTCTCCGCACGGAGGGCGTCGCGCTGGACGTGTCGTCTGAGGGCGCCGTGGGATTTTCGCTGCGTACTTGGGGAGCACACGAGCTCCAGCTCCTGGTGCGGGGCGGTCGTACCGGGCGCTCTCGGATCCACACCGACGACTCCGGCTCGTTGTGGGCGCGCAGCGCCTGGCGCCTCGGCGGGTCGCTCGGTCTCAACTTCGGATGGCGGCGGCCCCGATGAAGCCGCGGGCCCAAGCGTTCGTGGGTAAGGCGGCCGCAAGCGACGAGGTCGACGTGCGCGCGCGCATTCAGTGGCTGTATCGGCGGCATCGCGATGAGGTGTACCGGCTCGCGCTGCGCTACGGGCGGGGCAACGCGAGCTTCGCTGAGGATGTCACGCAAGACGTATTCGTCTCGCTGTGCAAACGCATCGACACCTTGGAGGATTGGAGCGACCTCGGCCGCTGGTTTTACCGTGTCACCCACAACCGCTGCCTGTCACGCATGCGAACGTCTGCGATGCGGGAGGCCCGTGCGGTCCGGTGGCTGATCGGTCGTCCGGGGGCGATCGATGATGGCACGCGGGCGTTGCACCGAACCGGGCTCCAACAGGTGTTTGCGCTGGTCGACACCCTGCCGCCCAAGCAACGCATCGCGTTTTGCATGTACTACATCGACGAGATTGAGCAGGCTGAGATCGGAGAGATCCTTGGGTTCTCCAAAGGGCACGTTTCCAAGTTGATCAAGCGTGCCCGAGCAACGCTTGCTGCAGCCGGATGGGATGAAAACGATGTCTGAGCGCGATAGGTTCATCGCCCGTCTAGTCGATGCGGATCGCTCGTTGTCCGAAGTCCGTCTTCCACCCCCAGGTGTGCAGCGAATCGCCAACGAACTCACTCGGGTTCTCGATGGCTACAACCCGCGGCGGCGGTTTCGCTGGGTTCCGATGGTCACGTTCGTTGCGGGTGCCGTGTTTGTGTTGGCTTTCCTATCGTTGGGCGACCGCGTCGGGGTGTCGGCTAGCCCGGCCCCGATCGTGTCGCAGCGCGCGGTCACGCGGACGGTCGTGTCAGGCGACAACTGCCGCCGCGAGGAGGGCGAGACCATCGAAGTGCGCGGCGCGTGTGCGGTCGTCATGGACACGCCTGGGATTCGCGTGCAGACGATCGAGTCCGCGCACCTGAGCATCGACGAACGCATCCTGCAGGTACACGCGGGCGATGCACTGTTCGACGTCGACAAGGTTGTCGGCGAGCCAGTCCGCGTGCTTGTCCCGGGCGGAGAGATCGTCGTGGTGGGGACGCGCTTTCGGGTTGTTGTTCGCGGTGCAGTCGGGCAGGTCGACCTCTACGAGGGGCGGCTGGAATTCCACGGTGACGACGGCAGCAAAACGCCGATCGAGGCCGGAGAGACCCTTGCGTTTGGGCGACCGCACCGACCGGCCGCCGTGCCTGTGCGGGCGGTTCCGGAGCCACCAAGGACGGAGCCGAATCTGGAGCTCGAGCCGGCCAAGGCGCCCACCCCTTCCCCGGCCCAGCCGACCAAACGCTCCCGGACGAAGCCATCGACCCCGTCACCGGCCACACTCGACGCAGGCGTGCTCATCGAGGAGGTTCAACGCTTGAACCAGCTCGGTCAATACGCAAGCGCCGCGACGCAGCTGCAACAGGCACTCCAGCAACGCTGGCCAAAACGTACGGCGGAGGTTCTGAGCAACGAGCTGGGACGGATCCTCGCACGTCGACTCCACGACCCAGTTCGGGCGTGCGCGCATTGGCGGGAGCACCTGACTCGGTTTCCGGCGACGCGGTACCGGACTCAGATAGCCGCCTCGATGGACTCGCTTGGGTGCTCGTAGCTGCGGCGGG
>Ga0316189_10001599_pt1 | contig 22498 bp, 20 predicted proteins | sample LowCovwburrow_MG_FD_204930 | JGI IMG/M metagenome (GOLD analysis project Ga0316189, IMG submission 204930) | Coastal sediment microbial communities from Maine, United States - Lowes Cove worm burrow | ecosystem: Environmental > Aquatic > Marine > Coastal > Sediment | place: USA: Maine... | reverse complement strand
ATCGTTGTACTCGAATATCTGCTCCATGGTTTCAGGGAGGTTGTGCTGTAGCGGCGAAAAGTAACGACTGTAACGATAGCGTCCGTCGGTAACGCTGCGGATAGCGCCGCGCTTTGTCAGGTTTGGCGCCAGACCCAGCTCCTTCGGACTTTGCCCACTCACCCTGGCTTCATACACCTTATCCATAAATTCAGCGTCCTGATACAACCACATATTGTAGTTATAGAGCGCCGAATTCCTGACATCGTTACTACCCGTCAATGCAGGCGATGCCAGCGCGGAACTGAAATCTTTGCCTTTCAGTTCTGGCGCGATTTTTCGACGCTGATCGTCACTGACCCCGGCCAGGCCCAAAATCGTTGGTGTGATATCCAGGTGTGAAGTCAGGGCCTGACAGGTTTGTCCCGCACTTGCGGTATGTCCCGGATGCCGAATCCACATCGGTACGTGCAATTGCTCCCGGTAAGCCGTCGCTCCCTTGCCATGCATTTGATGGGCGCCGGCCAATTCGCCATGATCTGAGGTCACAACGACAATGGTGTTTTCGGACAAGCCGAGCTGGTCGAGATCGTCCAGAAGCCTGACAATGTGCTGATCGCAATCCGCGATGCAATTCAGATAGTAGTCCTGCAATCGTTGCCAGCGCGCGTCTTCGTCCGGGAACTGCCCGACCAGTGCCTGGCGGGCATGCTGATATTCATAATGGGCCCTGGGCCTTCCCGGCTTGTCCCAGGCCTCGTTACGGCTCTCCGGCAGTGGCATATTCCAGCTTCTCTGGTACAAGGAATGCGCGGGTGCGCGGTTAATGGGCATCAGGTGCCGCTGCTCCTGCACGGGATCTGCGCCCGGCGCATCTGTATTAAAGCACATGACATCATGCGGATTAACCAGGTTAACCGACAGAAACCAGGGCTTGCCTTGCTGAGCGAGTGTCGGTACCTTGGCACGCATCCATCGGATAGCCGTTGATGTCGTGAATTCATCGGTGTGGTACCCACCCATCGTCTTACCGATGATGTCACCGACGCCAACATAGTCGTTGAAACCATACTCCTGCATGGCTTTGTTCAGATCCGACATGTTGATGTCCGGCACCTGATCGATCGTCGTTTTTTCCAACTCATTGAGGAAGTGGCACTTGCCCAGATACGCTGAATAGTAGCCCGCATCCGTCATGTAACTACCGACCGTGGGTATATCCGACGGCAATTCGCTTGCCCACGGAAAACCCAGATTATCGAATACACCCGTTTGCTGGATGTGCTGACCCGTGTAGATCACCGATCGCGAAGAACTGCACACTGAGGTTGCTATCTGGTGGTTGGTAAACGTCACACCTTCCCGTTGCAAACGTTCACGGCCAGGCAGAGAGTAACCAACCGGCAAAACTGCAGGATCAAAATAACGTTCCTGATCCGTGAGAATGAACAGTATATTGAATGGCCCACCGCCCGCTGGCGCGGTTGCTTGCGTTCCACTTTGCGCTGCTGTTGCCATTGTGGGTAAACTCGAGAGCACACCGGTGCCCAATGCCAGGGTGGTAAGCCCAGAGGACTCCAGGAATTCACGGCGCGACAGCCCGTGTCCTTTGTCATTTTTGTTAGCCACTGTACTTTCCTCATCTATTGCGGATACCTACGCTGGTATTGCTAATGCTAGCACCTCCAGGATGGGGGGGGTCAGATTGGAATGCCGGCTTCGGGTCAGAAGTAAAACTCAACAATTGCGGCTTTTCTTGTCTGAGAGAACAGACTTGATCATCTTGCCAAAACTTTTGTCCCTGGCGCGCTTTTCCGCCAGGGTTGCGCTGTTGAATGCCTGCTCCCGCATCAGCTTCTGATAACTCGACAGCCGTCGTGCTTCGAGTTCTCCCTGGCCAATCGCTCTCTGCACAGCACAGCCGGGCTCACTATCGTGCTGGCAATTTCCGAAACGGCACTGTTCTGCCAGCGACGTAATATCAGCGAAGGTGGTATTTACGCCTGCGTCGCAGTCCGCCAACTGCAATTCACGCATGCCGGGTGTGTCCAGAAGCAGGCCACCCTGGGGAATCCGGTGAAGTGACCGTCCCGTAGTGACATGCCGGCCCTTGCTGTCGTCCTGGCGAATTGCCCCGGTGGATTGAACAGTACTGCCGAGCAAGGTATTGACCAGGGTGGACTTTCCAACGCCCGATGAGCCCATCAAGGCGACCGTGTTACCGGTTTTACACCATGGCGAAAGCTTGTGAATTTCGCCTGCGTCCAGGCAATTAACGGTCACCACCATCAGCAGTGAGTCCAGCGCCTGAACCTGGCTGGAAAAAACCTCCGGGTCGTCACAGAGGTCGGCTTTGGAAAGAATAATGACGGGTACTGCTCCCGCTTCGTTTGCCAGGCTCAGGTAACGCTCAATGCGGTTCAGGTTGAAGTCGTCGTTCAGTGAGGTAACGATAAAAAGCGTATCTACATTGGCGGCGATAAGCTGTTCGCCCACTTTGCTGCCGGCGGCTTTGCGGCGAAACAGACTTTGCCGCTCCAGCAGTTGATCGAATTTGCCCCCGGGAGATAGAACCAGCCAGTCTCCCACGGTGATTTCAGGCATATCCGGTTTCAGATCAAGCCCCTGTTCACCCGCTTCACCCAACAGGTCAAGACGATTGCGATACTGTGCAATCACCCGTGTCACTGGATATTCCCACTGCTCCAGGCTCAGTTGCTGCTGGAAAAAAGGCCGCCAGCCCAAATGAGCCAGAGTCAAATCACCCCGGTCGCTTTTTGTCATGCTAAAAGGCTAGCTGGAAAGCTCCCTCCTCGCCTTGTGAAGTGCCTGTACAAGAATATCTATTTCTTCGTGCGTATTATAAAAAGCCAGGGATGGCCGCACCGTCTCTGTTAATCCAAAGTGTGCGATGGCTGGCTGGGCACAGTGGTGACTCGCCCTTACGGCTATGCCTTCATTGTCCAGGAACTTACCCAGTCTCTGGGTCTCGATATTATCCATAATCAATGAAATCGACCCCACCCGATGCAATGGATTTCCTATCATCCTGAGACCGGGCACTGACGGCAGAATATACTCTGCATAATGCATCAGTGATTGTTCATGCAGCATGGCTGCCTCGAAAGGCAGACTTTCCAGGTAGTCGATAGCTGCGCCAAGTCCGAGTGCATCGGCGATATTTGGAGTGCCAGCTTCAAACCTGGTCGGTGGCGGGTTAAACGTGGTGCTTTCAAATGTAACCTGGTCAATCATGCTGCCCCCGCCCTGCCAGGGCGGCATTTCCTCCAGAATTTCCTTCTTTGCGTACAGCGCACCGATTCCGGTTGGCCCGAACATCTTGTGGCCTGACAAGACAAAAAAGTCGACATCCATGGCCTGGACATTCAGCTTGAAATGCGGGGCAGACTGGGCGCCATCAACCAGGACCCTGGCGCCAACACTGTGTGCCATAGCTGCAATTTGCTCGACATTCACGTGCGTCCCAAGGGCATTGGAGACTTGTGTCACCGCCACCAGTTTTGTCCTGGGATTGAGCATTTGCGAGAGTTCATCCAGTCTCAACTCGCCGGCATCGTCCATCGGAATGACTTTAAGCTCAATTCCAATGCTTTCGCGCAGGAACTGCCAGGGAACAATATTGGAGTGATGTTCGAGTTCCGAGACAATAATCTCATCACCCTCTTCCAGATTGTCCGGGCCCCAAGCGAATGCCACCAGATTGATGGCTTCCGTGGCGCCACGCACAAACACAATCTCATCAGAACCGGAGGCGCCAATAAAACGCGCGACTTTTTCGCGAGCACCTTCAAAAGCATTGGTAGCGCGTGTCGCGAGCGTATGAGCCCCCCTGTGCACATTGGAGTTGTCATGCTCGTAGTAATACTTGAGCTTGTCGATAACGTGTTGTGGTTTCTGGGTCGTCGCTGCATTGTCCAGCCATACCAGCGGCTTGCCGTTTACGTCCTGTTGCAAGGCAGGAAAGTCCTTCCTCAAACGATCCACATCAAAATGTGTCGGGTTCTGTGATCGCAAACAGGGCAGCTGATAATTTTCATGCAGATCGGGCGCCTGCTGTCCGGCACCGGTATATCTGCCCGGTTGATCAGGCTGATACATAACAGCCGGAACCTCGCTGGTCTCCCTGGAGATATTCCGCCCGGGGCTCCCGGGGTTCCCGGGGACTAAACCTGCTACGCGGGTTTGATCACTGAGGAAGTAAAGATGATTCATGCTGTTTTTATCAGCCAGTGAACCGATAACTCCGTTAGCAAGGTCTGAGATATCGGGAATATCCGTGCCCCCAACATAAAGATGTGATGCGGGGTCAAAAGCCTCGAAAGTCGTACCGTCCCGGTAGGTATGAATCTGCCCTGGCAATGGTTCAAGTTGCATGGGGCCAGGCATGGGCGGGATTGCAGACATTCCTGAAAATGCTGTGGGGTTCAGGAGATTACTCGCCTCGCCTGCTTCCGGCGCGCCCGCGGGTATCGGAACTTCATGATAAATTTCATTCGCCATCCGCGAGATATTTTGCGGATCGAGGTAGCTGCTTTGCGGTAAATCAACCCCATACTGGCCCGGATGCCCGCGCTTGGGTAAATTTGGAAGGTCCTTATTGATAGTCATGGTAGCTGGTCACTTCAACGTCTTCCAACATTCCCAGGGCGTCGTCAACCAGCACTGCACAGGAGAAATACAGGTTGATGAGGTAACTGGAAATAGCGCGTGAATCAATACCCATGTGACGCACAGACAAGCTGGGTTGTTGCTCGCCGGGTAATCCAGTCTGGTGCAAACCGACAACGCCCTGGCGTTCTTCACCCAGCCTCATCAGCAGGATACTGGTTGTGCCCTGATCGACCAGGAGCTTGTCACAGGGCACTATCGGAACACCTCGCCATGTCATAAAGGGCGAGCCGAAAACCTCAAGCGTGGCAGGCGGAACACCGCGGCGGGTACATTCACGGCCAAAGGCCGCGATTGCCTGGGGGTGCGCGAGAAACATGGCCGGTGACTTCCACACTTTCGACAGCAGTTCATCCATGTCATCGGGGGTCGGTGGCCCACCGCGAGTCGCCAGGCGCATGGAAGGAGCAACCTGGTTTACCAGCCCAAAATCACTGTGGTTGATCAACTCCCATTCCTGGCGCTCCTTCATGCCCTCTATGGTCATGCGAAGCTGTTCGCGAAGCTGGTTGATGGGTTCGTTGAATATGTCCGCCATCCGGGTGTGAATTCGAACAATGCTTTGCAGCATGGTCAGGGCATATTCCCTCGGGCTTTCGTCATAGTCGACATGGGTGCCGGTCAGTCCGTCCTCATTAGCTTCACCGGTATATGACTCAAGCTTCTGCTCCCCGAACTCATTGGCAAGTGTTGCAAGAAGGCGCTCGCGTTCTTCCATCACGCTGGTCAGGTGGTCCTTCAAACCGGGAACATCCTTCAAAAGCCTGTCGAAGTCCTTCCTGTCCAGCGCCAGCAGGGATGTTGGCGTCAAGGCTTCGACGGATGCCACCCGTGGTGAATCCATCAGCAAGGCAATCTCTCCGAAACAGCTGCCCTCATTCATGATCCCCAGTCGCATATTGCGGCCGTGTTTGCCCACACGACTGGCCTCTGTCTTGCCGGACAAGACGATGTAAAACTTGTCGCCAGGGTCGCCCTCATTGATGATAATTTCACCGGGCACATAGGTTTCGCCTTTGAACTCTCCGGCCAGCCTTTCCAGAATTTCTTGATCTACGTTCTGGAACAATGACAATGCCTTCAGGTGATGGGCCTTTATATGGCTTTCTCCGCCTTCAAAATCGAACTTTATCTTTTCATCTTGCGTCAGTACGACTTTTTGACGGTTGACCCGGTAGGTACCGGAGTTAACTTCAACCCACGGTAGCAGGCGCGACAGGTAGCGCGGGGTGATCCCCACCATCTGTGGAACGGACTTGGTCGTTGTGGCCAGGTTCCGGGCGGCATCCTGTGTGAATGAAGCTGGTTTTTCTTCGTGTTGATCTTGCTGCTTTTCTGCCATGAGCCAACTCCTTGGGCATAGTGGATATTATTCTAAAACAATCAGCGGACTCATTCAGCAGTAACATGAATACGGCTTCCGGCAAATGATCGCAATCAGATAAAGGACTAACAAAAGTCCCGATTGATCTCAGCAAATTAACGCTGTCTTAACGCGATCATTGGCCATTAGCAGTAATATAAGGTCATGGCTGTCATGAATTTTGTTGGCCGGTTCCCTTTCACAGGAGATTTTGTTATGAAATTCAGAATTCTGATGGTTTTATTTGTTTGTATGGCATTCGGATCAACCGCCCACGCCGCTGCGACTTTGGCCGAATGCAATGCCGCATTAGGAAAATTTAAAGAGCTCGGTAATGTGCCCGATATGATGGGCGAATCCTATGGGTACGCAGTCTTGCCAACAATCGGCAAGGGAGGCATCGGCATCGGCGGTGCAGGCGGCACCGGTTGCGTTTATGAGAAGGGCAAACATACCGGCAATGTTTCAATGGGACAGGTCACCATTGGCTTTCAATTGGGTGGCCAGGCTTACAGCCAGATTATCCTGTTCCAAAATAAAGATACGCACGACGAATTCACCAGCGGTAATTTCGAATTCGGGGCTGATGCCACAGCCGTTGCGTTAACTTACGGCGCGGCAGCAGGCGCTGACACACAGGGTGCTTCTGCGAGTGCAGGCGATACCAAGGCTGTCGGCTCATGGAAACGCGGCATGGCCATTTATACCCTGGCCAAGGGCGGCTTGATGTACGAGGCGTCGGTTGGTGGACAGAAGTACAAGTACACGCCCGTAGAGTAATTTTCTATCGACCGGGGGTGACCCTGGCAAAAAAGGCCTGCGTTTATGCGCAGGCCTTTTTTTAACTCAACTTCAATAGCCATGAGCCGGCTAGAACAAGCCCTCGATGCGCCGGTTTTCATTAACGTCGATGACTTCCGAAGATGGCTTCCGTGGTAATCCGGGCATGGTCATGATGGCCCCGCAGACAACGACGATAAAACCAGCACCCGCTGCCAGTCGAACCTCCCGAATGGGAACTTCATGACCGCTGGGGGCACCCAACAGCAGGGGGTCGGTCGAGAAACTGTACTGCGTTTTAGCCATGCATACCGGTAAGTGCCGGTAACCCATGCGGTCATAAGCCGCAAACTGCGACCGTACCTTCTTGTCGGCAATGACGTCTTCAGCACCGTAGATGGTCCGCGCAATATGGCGGGTTTTTTCCCACAGGCTCATATTGTCGTCATACAGCGTCCGGAACTGAGACTGTTGATTTTTCAACATACCGAGAACCTGTTCGGCCAGTTCACGTGCGCCTTCCCCTCCATGCTCCCAGTGCGAGGCAATCGTGCATTCAACACCAAGATCCGCACAATAGGCTTTAATCGCCTCATGCTCTGCCGGGGCATCAGTGACGAAATGATTGATCGCGACCGTAACCGGCACACCAAACTGACCCATGTTGCGAATATGCCGCCCCAGGTTTTCACAGCCCTTGATGAGGGCCTCTGTATTCTCCGCGGCCAGGTCCTCTTTGGCGACACCGCCATGCATCTTCAATGCCTTGGTCGTTGCAACCAGAACGACCGCATCAGGTTTCAGGCCCGCTTTGCGGCACTTGATGTCGAAAAATTTCTCCGCCCCCAGGTCTGCGCCAAAGCCGGCTTCGGTGACGACATAGTCTGCCAGCTTCAGGGCTGTTTTCGTCGCGATCGCCGAGTTACAACCGTGGGCGATGTTGGCGAACGGACCGCCGTGCATCAAGGCAGGATTGTTTTCCAGGGTTTGCACCAGGTTCGGCTGAAATGCATCGCGAAGTAAAGCCACCATCGCACCCGCAACATTGAGTTCCCGAACGGTCACAGGTTCGAGGTCACGTGTGTAGCCGATAACGATGCTGTTGATTCGTTCCTTCAGGTCCTTAAGGTCAGTAGCCAGGCAGAAAATCGCCATGATTTCGGATGCGACCGTGATATCGAACCCTGCCTGTCGCGGAATCCCGTTACCCGGCCCACCCAGGCCGGTGGTGATATCACGCAGTGCCCGGTCATTCATATCAACCACGCGCCGCCAGGTGATGCGCCTTGAATCGATATTCAGCGTGTTGTCCCAATGAATATGGTTGTCTATCACCGCTGAAAGCAGATTATGCGCAGCTCCAATGGCGTGGAAATCGCCGGTGAAATGCAGGTTGATATCGGTCATCGGCACAACCTGTGCACGACCACCCCCGGCAGCGCCACCCTTCATACCAAAACAGGGGCCCAGGCTGGGTTCACGCAAGCAGATAAGGGCCTTCTTGCCCAGCTTGCACAGCCCATCGCCCAGGCCAACGGTCGTTGTGGTCTTTCCTTCACCTGCAGGTGTGGGTGATATAGCGGTAACGAGAATCAGCCTGCCGTCGGGCCTGTCACTGAGACTTTCCAGAAAATCGTAGTCAATCTTGGCCTTGTCATGCCCATAGGGGATCAGGTTTTCCCGGGGAATACCCAAACCGGCGGCAACCTCTGATATCGGAAGTTTTTTTGCCGCCTGGGCAATATCCAGATCGGAGAGATATTTTGTCATGGCAGTTCTCTTCTCAAATTACTGTAAAAAACATGAAGTTCGAGCATTGAGTTGAAGAACTATACAGAATTTTCGAGCTGGACTCTTCCCGGTGTTGCATCCCCGGGGTTCAATTGACCTGTTCGTAACAATCTGCTGAGAACAGCGACAACTTCTGCTGAGCAAGTAACTTGGCCATTTTAATTCTCTCGAGTATTTCAGCGGGGGTTTCTTCGGTCTGACTCTTCAACATATCGTCCCAAAAATCTATTTCTGTGTGAAAGGCATCTTGCAGGTTCATGACTATTCTCTTCCGATGTGATTGACAAGGTGAATGTTAGTGACTCCCGGCAACCCCTACCTGACAATGCGGGCCAATCATTTGACTCATGCTGTTTTTATGTGAGACTTTTGCTATGAATCAGCCGAGGTACAGAAAATGAAGGTCTTTGCACCCTACTTGAGTTTCATCTGGGATAGCGCGAAGGACTTTGGCATGGACCCGGCTGAGTTGTTTAGCGAGGCCGGGATAGACCCGTCGCTGCGCTTGGACATCAATGCACGCATCAACGGTGAGAAACTTGACCTGCTGACCTGGCTGGCAATGCAAGAAAGTAACGACGAGGCTTTCGTATTCCATCTAACCGAGCACCTGCACCCCTCTTATCTCGGGGTGATGGGCTATGCCTGGCTGGCCAGCGCGACCCTGCGCGAGGGCTTTGAGCGCCTCAGCCGTTACCAGAAAGTACTGTCGGACGTAGGGTTCGTTAAGCTTGAAGACCGGGAAGACGCGCTGCTTGTACACCTCGAATATGACGCGCCGGCACTTCACGATCCGAATTTAAGAGAGCTGATGCGCCTGGCCAATGGTGTGAAACTCTGCCGCATGAACGCAGGCGAGTCGTTCCAGCCGAAAAAGATTCAGTTCAAGCAGCCCGAACCCAATCGGGTGGCCACCTACTACTCTTTTTTCCACTGCGAACTGGAGTTCAATGCAGACTCAAGTGTGCTTCAGATTGATCGCGATGACGCGGACCGCCCCCTGTCGGGCGCCAATGCACAACTCGAGGCCTTGTTTGAACAGCAGATGATCGAGTACCTGGCGCGGTTGAACAAAGACGACATCGTTAGCAGGACCCAGGCAGCGATCTTTAAACAGCTGCCTTCGGGACGGGCCTCTATCGAGGAAATCGCCGGGAAACTGGGCACATCAACACGGACGCTCAGGCGGAAACTTAAAGATGCAGGCTCTTCATACAAAGATTTGCTGGCCGAGACCCGGCGGGAGCTAGGAAAAAGGTATATCCACGACAAGAGTCTGAGTCTGACCGAGGTGGCCTTCATGCTCGGGTTTTCCGATAGTAGTTCGTTTTCCCGGGCGTTCAGGAGCTGGACGGGTGAATCACCCAGCGCCTTCAGAGATTCCGCATAAAAAAAGGCCGGCTATCAAGCCGGCCTTCTCTTGTACAGGGAACCGGGTTCCCTGCCCTGTGTGTCTGGTCAGGGGTTTCAGGCTGACGCCATCAACCGCTCTCTTGTGTTCATGATGTGCCATGCGCTGATCACCACGACAGAGCCGATGGCCGCGAGGAATTTGGCCGAACTGCTGACCAGGTCGTACTGCATATCAGTCAGCAAAGCGACAATGGGCAACAGGTATAAAAGCGTGGCGATTGCAACGCCGTACCAGGCCAGGAGGCGAAACAACTTAAGAAAACTATTCCAGCCATTTTCCAGTGATTTTTTCATCATTGTTGCTCCTTAAAAAAATGAGGGGCAGTTTCCCGCCCCTCAACGCACACTATGTTAATCAGAGAGACCCAGGTTGCTTAAGCCTGGAAATTCAGTGTATGGATTCCCCACCACTGCTGCTTGTCCGAACCGGACGATTTGTTGACAGACCCGCTTGCGCCAGTTGTTGGTTCAGCACGGATTCGTCCTGATTTCTGATGGCCAGGTAGGCTTGCCACAGTGTCCGGGGCTGGAGATCCAGCGTAAGCACCACGTCGGCGATACTTGACGATCCTGCCAGCACCGCCCTGGCAAGTCTGAATACATCCATTTCCCAGGAATGCCCCTGTTGCTCGAGGGCCTTTTTCAACGTAATCCGGGTGTCGGAAGATGTCGCCAGCAATTCGCAGCCATGCGGGTCGATCGAAAGTTTGTACTCTATATAGGCCAGGTGATGAGGTCTCATTTGATCACTACGGGCAAAACAGGCCAGCGTTACCGCATCGTCCTGCTCCGCCAGTTCTGTGAACTCGTCATCATTCATCCACACATTCCTGCTGCCTGCGGCATCACGCAGATACAGCATGTGAGCGGACGAACGGGCGAAATCGATACGGGCCTCCCGGTTGCCGATGTACTCCTGCAGAAACAGGAAGCCCTGCATACGGTCATCCAGACGCTGGAGGGTATCGTCTTCAAGTTCTACTTCCGAAGCAATCATGTCCTGTAGCAGTTGCCACAGATCCTGTTCAGGCAGTTGCTCGAACAGCATTTCGAAATTCAGGTTCGCATTCATCTATGTTTTCTCCGCGATTCGTCCAGGTGATGCACATTGGCCATCGGTTTGCATGACCCGAGCAGGTCGGCCAGCCGCGACTCTGCCAATGCCAGTGCATGGTTCATGCGCTCAACGCTGTCTGTCGGGTGGGCCTCGGGACAGGATTCGATCAGCTCGCGCCAGAATCCGATTTCGGATCGAAGCATTACTTCCATCGCTTCACCGCTCGCACCGACAGCATCGTGCTTCGCCAACCTTGTTTTCTGATTACTGGCCATTGTTTGTCCTGAACATGTTTATACCACCCGCGTGGTGTACTGATTACGGAGTGAATAATACGAAGCAGCAGTCGCGGATGCTTGACGACAACGGACAAGCTGTTGACGGGACAAGGCAAGCTCAGTGAGAATGCCTACATCAGCTTCACCACTCAAAGGAAATAAGGAATGTCCGTATTTGCTCCGGCACTGGGCGCACTTTGGAAACAACTGGAAAGTTATGGAATCGACCCTTTGCCGCTGTTCAGGGAGTTCGACATCGATCCCGAGTCCATGTACGACGCCGGCGCACGCGTTTCCTTTGAACAATTTCAGCTACTTGACCTGCGGGCCGCCGAACTCTCGCATGACCCATTTTTTGGCCTGAAGGGAGCCGAGTATTTCAGGCCTGCCCACCTGGGCGCGCTTGGTTTCGCCTGGCTGGCCAGTTCCACCCTGCGGACCGCCTTCCAGCGTCTGAGCCGTTATTCGCGTGTGATCCAGGAAAAACTGGAGGTCGAGCTCAGCGAGGCCGATTCGCTATTTTCCGTCGGGATTGATGCGCAACGGCCTTCACCATGCGAGAAACTGCGCGAGGAGGGCCAGCTTGCAGCGCTGGTCAAGCTCAGCCGCGTGATCGCGGGGAGTGATTTCAACCCGGCAAAAGTCTACTTCCAGCAAGATGAGCCCGAGAACACCAGCTACCACTACGAACTGTTCCGTTGCCCCATCGAGTTCAATTCAGATACCACGCGAGTTGTCATTCACGTCGAAGACATAGACAAACGCCTGACCGGTTCCAATGACCAGCTGGCCAAGTTAAACGAACATATAGTAGTCAAGTACCTGGCGCACACCGAGAAACATGACGTCGTTAACCGGGTTAAGGCCGCGATTATTGACGGACTTGCCAATGGCCTTGTGACTGAGAACATGATTGCCGAGGAGTTGCACACAACGCCCCGGAATATGCACCGCAAGCTGCAAAAGGAAGACACTTCCTTCAAACAGTTGCTTACCGAGACCCGCAAAGAACTGGCGCAGCAGTACATCCAGGATCGCAGCAAAACCCTGACCGAAATCTCCTTCATGCTCGGTTTTTCAGAGGTCAGTTCGTTTTCCCGGGCCTTCAAAGGCTGGACCGGTAAGCCGCCCAGCGAAGCACGGCAGGGTGTGGCATAACACCGGCAAATGTGATCTACTGCCACGCTGAATTCAAACACCTTTCCAAGGAGTCAACCCATGCGCAAATCAGCGCTGTTAGCAGTATTGGTATTATTTGTTTTTTCCTCAAACGCCCTGTTGGCTTTTGAGCCGGACACCAGTAACGAAATGCAGTTATCCGTTGCCAAGGCCATCCTGGACGCGAAGAAAAAAGACCCGGGCATGGAGCGGTTTTTCAACGATGCGGCTGGCTACGCGGTCTTTCCTTCGGTCGGCAAAGGCGGCATCGGGATCGGTGGCGCGCACGGTAAAGGCCTGGTGATTGTTGGTGACGAGGCGGTGGGTAAAACGTCTCTCAGCCAGGTCACCATCGGTCTGCAGCTTGGTGGCCAGGTTTATGCACAGTTCGTCTTCTTCAAGGACGAAGTTGCCCTGGGACATTTCCAGCGCGGTAACTGGGAAACCAGTGCACAGCTGTCGGCGGTAGCCGTTACTGCAGGCGCATCTGCAGATGCAAATTACAATAAAGGCGTAGCCGTGTTTACCAACATGGGCGGCGGTTTGATGGCCGAAGCCTCTGTCGGCGGCCAGAAATTCACCTACGAGGGATTTTAAAGCATGAAACTTGCTATCAAACTTCTGGTTGGTTTACTGGCGCTTTGCTCAGGCCCGCTCGTGGCCTGGGAACCCGATATGAACGACAGCTTTCAGCTCGACGTTCAAAAGGCCATCCTGGCGATCAAGAGGGCCGACCCGGGCATCGAGACCTTTTTTGAAAATGCGGCGGGTTTCGCGGTGTTTCCCAGCGTGGGCAAAGGCGGATTCGTTATTGGCGGCGCCTACGGTAAGGGCCTGGTAATTGCCGACGACAAAGTCGATGGTTACACCAGCATGACGCAGGGAACCATTGGCCTGCAAATAGGCGGGCAGAAATATGCCCAGTTCATCTTTTTCAGAGATGAAACAGCCATTGGGCATTTCAGGCGCGGCAACTTTGAATTTGGCGCCCAGGCGTCTGCGGTGGCTATAACAGCCGGTGCATCGGCTGATGCGGCCTACGACTCGGGCGTAGCGATCTTCACGCATGCAGCCGGCGGGCTGATGCTGGAAGGTTCGGTTGGCGGACAGAGATTTACCTACAAGCCCAGGTAGTTTTCTACCTTTCCAGGCGGGGGCCGGTTTCTCCGGCTCCCGCTTTCTTATTCAGCGCGCGTTACCCTGGTCACCTCGACCGAAAACAGGTTGTACGTCCCCGTGTGTATCATGGAAACCCCGGTCCAGCCTGAACCCTCGGCATTCAACGCGATCAGCACATGGTTCAAGTTTCCCCCGGTGTCTTCAAATTCCTGACTGCCAGCCTCCGTGGTCACTTTGTAAGTGCCCGGCCCAACTCCCTTGACAGCGAAATCCACCAGGTACAGCCCGCCCTCTTCTACCTTGAGGTTAACGCTCATGGTGCTGGGATATTTCTTGTTGAAAACGACCGGTGATTCGGGGTGGACGGTTTGCGGCAGCGTAAGCCTCAGGTAGCCTTGTTCATTGACGAAAGGCTGCTTTGACGTCAACACGATATGCTCCAGCACTGACTGTTCAGCCGTGTCTTCGCTTTGTGCAGAAGGCACATCTGCGCTGCCACCGATACTCTTGAGGATTTCCGCTTTAGCAGAAGAACTGATGGGATCCGGCGCAACGGGGGTAAGCGCATTCGGCGCGAGGATCGCCACCGGGCGGTGGGAAGGCTTCACCGTGAAGGTTTTCAATTCACCTTCCACAAGCTCCTGGGCAAAAACCGGTGACATAAACATCAGGAGGGCAAAACCCAGAGTGATACTCCGTTCTGGCGACATATTGTTACTCCCTGTGAAGAGCAGCCTAGACTAGGCTGCTCTTGCCGTGAGAGCAAGTTGCGGGCAAAGTGTGGCTTCACGGTGGCAGAGATCGAGGGAAAACAGTGTACATATTAGAGCTAATCCATTTGCTCCAGGAGCTATTGCTGTCGTGGCTCGGGGACAGCCCCCGCGCTGAGCTCATTTCCAATGCAATCCTGATGACGTTTACAGTCTTTGTGTACTGGTTGTTTTACGTCATCGTTTTCCGCGTGTTCAGACGACTGTCCCACCGGGTCCTTAAAGAGGATAGCCAGGTTCAACCCCTGCGCATCCAGAAACAGGAAATTCTGTCGGCTGAGGAAGTCGCAAAGATTCTGAACCGGAGCCTGCTGGCCATCAGCTGGATCCTTCGCTTGTGGATCATCGTGGCGTTCGCAAATACCATACTTGGGCTTTTCGACTGGAGCCGGGAGATTTCCCTGTCTTTCGCAAACCTGGTCGGTCAGATTGTGGGTGGAATCTGGGGTAGTTTCGTCGCTTACCTGCCGGACCTGTTCACCGCGCTGGTGATCATCGGCATCGCCTACCTGTTAATCAAACTGTTCAAGCTGGTGTTCGACGGCATGGCCCGCCAGCGCATCAAGGTACCCGGGTTTTATCCGGAGTGGTCAAGAACCAGCTATAGCCTGATCCGCCTGATGGTCATTGCGATGACCGTCGTGGTCGTATTCCCCTACCTGCCGGGCTCCGACTCGCCGGCATTCCAGGGGGTCTCGATCTTTTTCGGTGTTCTGCTATCCCTGGGCTCTACCACGGCAGTGGCCAACGTCGTGGCCGGCATCGTGATTACATTCACGCGTGCGTTCCGCATTGGCGACTACGTGCGCATATCCGATACCGAGGGCAAGATCATCGAGCGCACGGCTTTCGTCACCCGGATCAGGACGGCGAAGAACGTTGAGGTATCGATGCCCAACGCCTCCATCATGTCCGACAAGGTGATCAACTTTTCCACCCAGGCCAAGAAGAACGGTATCGCCCTGCATACCGGCGTGACCATCGGTTATGACGTACCGTGGCCAAAAGTGCAGGAACTGCTGCTGTCCGCTGCCTCAAATACCCGCGAGATCGAAGAGGAGCCGAAGCCCTTCGTGCTGCAGACTTCGCTGGATGACAACTACGTGGCCTACGAGTTAAATGCATTCACACGCCGGGCGGACAAACGGCCGCGAATCTATTCAGAGCTGCATGCCAACATACTGGATGCATTCCACATGGCAGGCGTGGAAATCACTTCGCCGCATTACCGGGCCATTCGGGATGGCAATGAACCTGCCATGGCGGCTGTTATGGCGGCCACCGCGGATAATCCGGACTCATAGCCAGGAGCCGGCCCATGCCCTTCAAGCACATCAACGGCGCAAACATTTACTTTGAGGAAATCGGCAGCGGACCCGAAACCATCGTGTTTTCGCACGGACTGCTGATGAGCGGCGATATGTTCGGCGAGCAGGTTAAGGCGCTCTCCAGCCGATACCGCTGCATCTGTTATGACCACCGCGGACAGTCACGCAGCGAAGTCACGAAATCAGGCTACGACATGGATTCGCTGACCGAAGACGCGGCCGACCTGATTCGTGAACTCGATTGTGCGCCCTGTCATTTTGCCGGCCTGTCCATGGGCGGATTTGTCGGCATGCGACTGGCTATCAAGTATCCGGAGTTGCTCAAGTCACTGGTCCTGCTTGCAACCACCGCCGACCCTGAACCGGAGCAGAACAAGGGTCCTTATCGCCGGCTGGCCTTCGTCGGGCGCTGGCTGTCCTTCCGCCTGGCCATCAAACCCTTGATGGGCATCATGTTTGGCCAGACTTTCCTGCAGGATCCGGCACGGGCGGAATTGCGGTCAAAGTGGCGCTCTGGTCTGATGGGGCTTAAGCGAGTGGGCACTACCCGCGCGGCCCATGGAGTCATCGACCGCGAAGGCGTTTACGGCCAACTGGATAAGATCAAGACGCCCACGCTGATCGTGGTGGGTGCTGAAGACATCGCGACACCCGTCGCAAAATCGGAACGTATGCACGAAGCGATTGCCTCATCGGTCCTGACAGTGCTGCCCCGCGGCGGCCATTCATCAAGCATCGAAGAGCCTGAAGCCATCACGCAGGCGATCGAAAACTTTGTGGATCAGAATTTGTAAGCCAGCGATGAGATGATCCCGTAATCGGTGTTGGATGCATCCTCGGTGAGAGGCCTGCTGTCAATGCTTGCATAGAATTCCAGGACCCAAAAAAGGTCGGCCACGAACTCAAGCCGAAAATCGGTTTTGAAATCCGCACGCCAACGCCCAAAATCCGTGATGCTGGGAAAAACGAGCAGGCTCGTGCTGAATTTTCGCTGGGGAGTATTGTACTTATAGTACTCATAAAGCAGCATGCCAACCGCTTCGAGGTTGGTCTCCTGGTCGCCCTCCCTCGGCTTTTCCCGGTTTACATCGAGTCCCACAGCCAGCGAGAACCAGTCTTTATTTGAACGAACGGGAACCCAGCCATAACCGGCGCCGAGCAGAACACGTAAATCCAGGCCCAGCTCATCATTTTTTTCCAGCGAGCCAAATACATCTGTAAATCTCTTGTTCTTCCTGAATCTCATGTGGTTAGCGGCAAATCTTGCCCGTTCGGTATTTTCGCGATCATCCTGGGTGGTCAATTCCGCACTCAGATCGGCGCGGGTGATGAATTCCGGGTTTCGATATTCTGCATTCAGGCCCAGGCTGTACCTTCCGACCTGGCTGCCCTTATCCCAACTAAAACCCAGCCTCGCGCTGACGTCCAGGCGGTTCCAGAACCCTTGTTCCACCGGATACATCGCGACGACGTCTTCGATGTTCATGCCAACGGTGCCTTGCCCGGTCTTGATTGCGACCATTTTTTCGTTGTCGGGCTTGGTCAGGGGGCCATAAAAGCGCTGGCCATTAGTCAACTCGATGGCCTGTCCCGTATCGCTGACGATTTCAAGGATATCCTCCCATTCAATCAGCACCGTACCCATGTGATCTGTCTTGAATTGCAGCAGGCCCCTGTCCAGGTTCTTCACCTCGCCGGTCAGGCGATCACCATTTTTCATATAGACCAAATCGGTTTTAGCCGCCCAGGCCGTCAGGCTGGTCATTAGCAGCAAGGTGAGGGAAATACCTCTCAACATAAAACTAAGCATGAATATTCCTAAATAACGCGCGATTTAATCCGGTAGATTCTATACTGTCTCTGACAAGCGAGACACTGACTCATGAACATCAAAACCATCCTTTTAGTCCCATTTATTTTGCTGGCCGCTTGTGAGCCTGCGGTGGATCAAGAAAGCCTGAACCAAACGGGCCTGCGCTTCGAAATGGTCGGAAAACTGGAGTCAAAGCACCTGGACGAGGCCAGCGGGATACAGGCCGGAGAAAACGGCGTGTTTTTCCTGCACAACGACGACGGGCATGTCATTTATGCCATCGACAGCAGCGGCCGAGACCTGGGCCGCATGAAGATCGACGACGCCGTCAACAAGGACTGGGAGGACATCACCCGCGTGATGGACGAAGATGGGCCGTTGCTGGTTATCGCCGATACCGGAGATAACAGCCAGGGCCGCAAAAAAGTCAGGCTGTATTTTGTCAGGGAGCCCGCGGCAGAAGACCTCGACAACAAGCTCGACCTGGTCCACCGGCTGAATGTTACTTATGAGGACGGGCCCAGGGACGTTGAGGCCGTGTCTTACGACCCTGCCAGCGACATGATCCTGTTTCTGAGCAAGCGGGACACACCACCGCGGCTCTATGGCATACCGATGGACCTGGCGCGCTGGGAGAGCAAACTGGAAGCCCGTTTCCTGGCAGAGGTACCGGGGTTCAGGCCGCCGACCCGGTCAGATATCCTTGGCAATCCAAAACGCGGCTTGTGGGTTTCACAACCGACCGGCATGGATATTTCGCGCGACGGCCGGACTGCGGCGGTGATTACCTACCGCAGCCTTTACGTGTTTCAGCGTGAAGACAATGAAACCTGGGCCGAGGCGTTCCAGCGAGCCCCGATAGAGCACCATGGCCCACCCGGCCTGCATGATGAGGCCGTGGCGTTCAACACTGAGGGCGATTACATCTACGTAGCGACCGAAAGGCGGCCCGCCCCACTCCACCGGATTAAAACTGAAGCAAATACAACAGACTAGAGATCAATCCCGTGAGATTTCATCAAGACGAGAAAAGCGTCTTCATCGACCACCTCGATGCCCAGCTTTTCCGCCTTGCGTAACTTGGAGCCCGCCGCTTCTCCGGCCAACACTACTGACGTTTTCGCAGAAACACTGCCGGTCACGCGGGCGCCAAGCGCTTCCAGCATGTTTTTTGCCCGCGCCCGCGGCATGCCCAGGCTTCCCGTAAGCACCCAGGTCTGGCCGGCCAAAGGCTGCTCACCCGAAGTATCCTCAACGCTCTGCCAGCGCAGACCCGCCGCTTCCAGTTCAGACAGGACATCGAGGTTGTGTTGCTCGCGGAAAAAAGCATGCACGTGGCTGGCGACGATGGGGCCGACGTCGGGCACCTCGACCAGGTCCTCCTCACTGGCCTCGATCAGCCTGTCCAGGGATTTGAAATGCCGCGCCAGCGAACCTGCAGTAACCTCACCCACTTCACGGATGCCCAGCGCATAGAGCAAACGGTCCAGGCCCGGCGACTTGCTGCGTTCCAGTTCGGCCAACAGCTTATCGGCTGACTTTTCCCCCATCCGTTCCAGGCCGGTCAGTTGCTCCCGGCTGAGCGTGTACAAATCTGCGATCGAATGGACCAGGTCGGTTTCCACCAACTGGACCACGAGTTTCTCGCCAAGCCCCTCGATATCCAGCGCCCGGCGTGAGGCGAAGTGCTGAATGCTGCGGATTCTCTGGGCGCCGCAAAACAGTCCCCCGGTGCAACGAAAAACGGCTTCATCTTCGTCACGCTCGACGGCGGAACCGCAGACCGGGCAGTGTTCCGGCATCTGGAATTCTTCCGGCTCCCCTTCCCTGCGCTCAATCACCACGCGGGCCACTTCGGGGATGACGTCTCCGGCACGCCGCACGACCACCCAGTCGCCCACCCGCACGTCCTTGCGACGGACTTCATCCAGGTTATGCAAGGTGGCGTTGGTCACCGTCACACCACCGACGAAAACAGGTTCCAGGCGAGCCACCGGCGTGATCGCACCGGTCCTGCCGACCTGCACGTCAATCCCCAGCAAGCGGGTAATTTCTTCCTGGGCGGGAAACTTCTGCGCAATGGCCCAGCGCGGTGCGCGGCTGACAAAGCCCAGCGTGCGCTGCTCCTCAAACGCATCGACCTTGAAGACCACACCATCGATATCGTAGGGCAACTGCTCACGCCTGGCGCCGATCTGCCCGTAGTAGGCAATACAGCCATCGGCGTCACGAACCCTGCGAATTTCCGGGTTGACCGGAAAGCCCCAGCTCTTCAGCAGCATCAATGACTCGTAGTGGCTGGCCGGTAAACCGGCTGTAGCCACGATGCTGTAGGCATAAAAAGCCAGGGGCCGCTGCGCGGTCAGGCGGGAATCGAGTTGTCTCAGGCTGCCCGCAGCGGCGTTGCGCGGATTAACAAAAGCCTTGGTTCCGCCTGCACGGGCCTGTTCGTTGTACGCCTCAAAACCGGCCAGCGGCATGTAGATCTCACCACGTACCTCCAGCGATTCGGGCCAGCCTGCCGCCTCACCCGGCTTGCGCAACTGCATCGGTATGGCAGCAATGGTGCGAACGTTTGCGGTGACGTCCTCACCGGTTGCACCGTCGCCCCGGGTGGCGGCCTGTTGCAGGCGCCCATCGTGGTAACGCAGGGAGATGGCCACGCCGTCGAGCTTGGGTTCGGCCACGTAGTCGACGTGTTCGATCTCAAGGCCGCGGATGACGCGGTCGTGGAATTGTTCGATTTCCTCGCTGCTAAAGGCGTTGGCCAGCGACAGCATGGGTGTCTCGTGGCTTACCTGCGTGAAACCCTCCAGCGGCTCACCACCCACACGCTGGGTCGGGGACTCGGGTGACATCAAGTCGGGAAACTCTGACTCGAGTTGTTGTAACTCGCGCATCAGGCGGTCGTACTCGGCATCCGGAACAGATGGTTCATCGAGCACGTAATAGCGGTAATCGTGTTGCGCGATCTCAGCGCGTAACTCGCCTACCCGCTGTTCTGCCTGCGACCTGTTCATACGCTGACCCGGCCGGCTCAGGCCTTCTGCCGGTCGTATTCCCTCATCTCTTCACGCACCTGTGCTTCGCGTTGGCGGGTGAATGGATTGCGGGCGTCATCCAGCAATTCAGCATGCAGCAACTCGCTCATGCGCCGCGCCGTCGCCAGCATGGAATCCCATGCGTCCAGGCCGCTGACCGGCCCGGGCAAAGCCATGAAAAACGCCAGGCCGTTGGTTTCGAAAGTGTTCCACTCATCGCGCTCAAAGTAACCGGGCTTGGCCGCATTAGCCATGCTGAAAACGGGCTGATCGGAACCTTCCGGGAGCCGATGGAAGATACTCATATCGCCGAACTCCATGCCGGTACTGACCGTGGCCTGCAACAACTCGGCGCCGGTAATACGGTGGTTAACCTGCGTCAGCAGGAATAGCGTGGCGATTTTCTCAGGTGGCGGCCCGGGTGGCCTGGTCGATTTGGGTGGTGGCTTGTGTTCCGGTTTCGGCACCGCGGCAGGGGCTGGCTTGTCTGCAAACATGTCGAGTTCCTGCTGCCCGACCACGGTGGCACTGTCGTCCAGTCCTTCCAGTTCCCGCTCGCGCGCCTCGCTCTCGGCAGCCGTGCCATCCAGCGTTGGCTCGCGGCGTTGCACCGGTTCTTGCCTGGACTTACGTGAAGCCTTGGGCTTGCGCTTTTTCTCGGGATTTCCAAACAGGAAAATCGAGCCCACGATGATGATGCCGACGAAAATCAGAATCCAGCGTAGTGTTGATGCTTCCACGGTTTACCTCTCAGTACTTTTTGTTATTTCCTTCAGTCGGCTACCAGTCGTGCAGCCTCGTCTATATCAACCTGGACCAGGCGTGAAACGCCGGGCTCCCTCATCGTAACACCGCTCATCTGGTGCGCCATCTCCATCGTGATCTTGTTGTGCGTAACGATAATAAACTGCACGGTCTCTGACATTTCCCTGACCATGCTGGAGAAGCGGATCACGTTGGCGTCATCCAGCGGTGCGTCCACTTCGTCCAGCAGGCAGAACGGCGCCGGGTTCAGGCGGAAGATGGAAAACACGAACGACACGGCGGTGAGTGCTTTCTCGCCACCGGAAAGCAAGTGCAGGCTACTGATCCTTTTTCCTGGCGGCTGTGCCATGATGCTGACGCCCGTGGTCAGCAGGTCTTCGCCGGTCAGTTCGAGGTAGGCATGCCCACCACCAAACAAACGCGGGAAAAGCTCCTGCACGCCCTTGTTGACCAACTCGAAGGTCTCCTTGAAACGGGTCCGGGTCTTGCGGTCGATCTTGGCGATGGCATTTTCCAGCGTCGTCAGGGCAGAACACAGGTCATCGTTCTGCGCATCGAGATACTCTTTGCGCTTTTTCTCCTCGTCGAACTCCTGGATCGCCGCCAGGTTGACCGGCTCCAGCCGGGTAATCCTGATCTGCAACTGGTCGAGCTGGTCCTCCCAGTCCTCATCGCCGACTTCTTCGGGCAATGACTCCGCCAATTCAGCTACGTCGCCGCCAAGTTCCCCGACCTGCTTGCGAATGGCGCGGGCAGTAAGTTCCAGTTCCTGTTGTTGCAGCCTGGCCCGCTCCAGGTCCTGGCGGATTTCATCCGAGCGCTGGATAGCCTTCTGGCGTTCAGCATCCTGCTCGCGGTATTCGTTTTCCAGTCCCTGCAAGTGGGCCCGTGCCGTGGCCAGGCGGGTGTCGGTTTCGACCCGTCGCTGCAGCAGAGCAGCCATTTCGCCTTCGTGGACTTTCTCCGGTTGCTCCAGCTTTGCAAGTTGTTCACTCAGGCTGAGGTAGCGCTGCTGCAACTGGCTGAGTTGGGTATCCATGCGTTCCAGCGACTGGCGCAGTGAATCCAGGCTGGCGCGCCTTGATTCCGCCTTCAGGGCCAGCTCATGCCGCTGTTCACGGGCCGTGCCCAGGCTGATGCGGGCCGCATCGCGG
>Ga0316189_10001598_pt1 | contig 22507 bp, 22 predicted proteins | sample LowCovwburrow_MG_FD_204930 | JGI IMG/M metagenome (GOLD analysis project Ga0316189, IMG submission 204930) | Coastal sediment microbial communities from Maine, United States - Lowes Cove worm burrow | ecosystem: Environmental > Aquatic > Marine > Coastal > Sediment | place: USA: Maine... | reverse complement strand
GAGCGCGTCGCCACTGGTGATCTCACTGCATATGTCGAGTCAGACCTCCAAGGCGACCATGCGCGCCTTCGGGACGGGCTGAACGTCACCCTCGACTCGCTCAACGAGATCCTCGGCGAGGTCCGCGATGCATCCGAACAGATCGCGAGCGGAGCTGAGCAGGTTGCGAGCAGCAGCCAGAGTCTTGCCGCTGGCGCGACGGATCAGACCGCCAGCGTGGAGGAGATCACCGCATCGATCGCCGAGATGACCGAGCAGACGATGCAAAACGCCGGCAATGCCTCGCAGGCCAGCGAGCTGGCGCGGGTCGTCGGTGGACTCGCTTCGCGGGGCGATGAACAGATGGGCAGCATGCTGTCGGCGATGGGTGCCATCGAGGACGCGAGCGGGAACATCTCCAAGATCATCAAGGCGATCGACGAGATCGCGTTTCAGACCAACCTGCTGGCACTCAACGCGGCCGTGGAAGCGGCCCGCGCCGGTGTTCACGGGAAGGGCTTTGCGGTGGTCGCCGAGGAGGTGCGCAACCTAGCCGCCCGAAGTGCAAGGGCTGCCAAAGAGACGACGGAGATGATCGAGGGGTCCATCAAGAGGGTCCAGGTCGGGACTTCGATCGCACGTGAGACAGCAGCTGCACTGACCCAGATCTCCGAAGGAGTCGGCACGGTCAGCCAACTGGTGGGCGAGATCGCCGCGGCATCCAGTGAACAGGCGCAAGGGATCGCACACGTGAACCACGCTCTCAAGCAAGTGGACCGGGTCAGCCAAGCCAACACAGCAGGGGCCGAGCAGGGCGCCGCCGCTGCGGAGCAGCTGTCGTCGCAGGCGGATCGATTGAGGCGGCTGTTGAGTCAGTTTCAGCTCCAGCGGCCCACCGCTCCCGTCTCAGGGCTGCCCCCTGCGCTGCTGGCGGCGGTGCAGGTCTACCTCGCCGAGCACCATGGGATCGCGCCGACCGTCCCGGGCCCCGGCCAGAGGCGCGCTGTAGGCGTATTGCCGCAGGCCGACAATGGGCCTCGGGAGGAACAGCGGCACCCGAACGACGTGATCTGTCTTGATGATGCCGAGTTTGGAAGGTACTGATCGATGGCCCTACCCTCTCATCCGCCGGGGGTCGTGCCCGCTGGTCCTCCGGACATCGACATGCAGGTCCAACCGGCTGAGTTCCGCCACATCGCCGACCTGCTGGAAGCTCAATTTGGCATTCAACTCCTGGACAAGCAGCTGCTCGTCACGAACCGGCTTCTGCGTCTTGTTCGGAGCTCAGGGCACGACAGCTTCCACAGCTGGTACCAGGAGAAGATGCGGCGGCCCACTGAGGCCACGATCGGCGAGCTGGTGGATCGGCTGTCGACCAATCACACCTACTTCTGGCGTGAGCCCGAACACTTCAAGTTCTTTCGGGACGTGGTCGTCCCCGACGTTGCCGCCAGCGCCGGGCGCGACCTGCGCGTATGGTGCGCGGCTGCCGCGACCGGCGAGGAACCCTACACACTCGCGTTGCTCCAACGGCAGGTGCTCGGCGATGACTACCGGTCGTGGTCAGCGGGGCTGCTCGCAACCGATATCTCCTCGCGCGCCCTCTCTATCGCCCGCGCGGGTCGGTATCGCGCCGACGATGTCGCTCGCTTGCCACCGGAGCTGCAAGGGGAGTTCCGACCTGACGGGGAGGAGTTCATGACGGTTTCGAATGACGTTCGCGCCGATGTCACGTATCGCAGGTTCAACCTGCTTGCGGAGCGCATGCCATTTCGGGCGCAGTTTCACGCTGTCTTCTGCAGAAACGTCATGATCTACTTTGACGAGCGGATCAGGAAGACGCTGGTTCAGCGGCTGTGTGACATCACTGCGGCCGGTGGCTACCTCGTCGTCGGGCACGCTGAGACGATCGGCCACGGTATCCCGAACCTGACCTATCTCAAGCCGGGCATCTACCGGAAGGTGGTCTGATGGCGGCCATGATCCGCGTGCTCGTTGTGGACTCGTCGGCTGTGGCGTGCAGGCAACTCACGCGAGGGCTCTCGGCCGATCCGGCCATTCGGGTCATCGGCGCAGCGCGAACGCCGTTCGAGGCCCGGGACCTGATCGTAGAGCTGGCCCCCGACGTGCTGACGCTGGAGGTCGCGTTTCCGCAGATGGACGGGATTGAGTTCTTGCGGCGGCTGATGCCGCAGCGTCCGGTGCCGACGATCATGGTGAGCTCGCGCACCAGGCGAGGGTCTGCGGTCGCTCGACGGGCCCTCGATGCGGGCGCGTTCGACGTTGTCGCGAAGCCAGCCGGTACGGACCGAGGCATCTCATCGATCATGGCCGAGCTGCGTGCGAAGGTGCGGCTCGCCTCGAACGTGGACCCACCGACCTGGCTTGGTTGGCGCCCGTCCGTGCCGGTAAAGGGCGCGGGCTCATCGGGGAAGATCATCGCAATAGGTGCCTCGACGGGCGGCACGGAGGCGCTCCGCTCCCTGCTCAGGCAGTTTCCAGCAGACGCTCCAGGAACCGTGGTGGTGCAGCACTTGCCGCGGGACTTCACCTCAGGGTTCGCCCGCCATCTCGACGCCCTGGCGGCGATGGAGGTGACGGAGGCCCGCAGCGGGGACCGTGTGGTGCCCGGGCGGGTCCTGGTCGCGCCCGGAGATCGGCACATGCAAGTGGTGCACACAGAGCATGGGTACAGGGTGCGCCTGTCGGGCACGGCGAAGGTGAACCGGCACCGACCTTCCGTGTGCGTGCTCATGCACTCTGTCGCCAAGGCAGCTGGCGCACATGGCGTGGGCGCCATCCTCACAGGCATGGGTCGGGACGGGGCCTCGGGGTTGCTCGCGATGCGCCTGGCGGGAGGCCGCACCATCGCGCAGGACGAGGCCAGCAGCGTGGTCTTCGGCATGCCAAAGGCGGCCTGGGAGATCGGCGGGGCCGAGCTGCTGCGGCCCATCGACACCATGGCGCAGACCATGCTGAAGCTCGTCGCGGGCACAACATGAGTGTCCACTGTCTGGGGCTGGGGGCGGTCGCCGTCACCGACAAGGCATGCGACCAGATCGTGATCTATGGCCTTGGCTCCTGCGTGGGCCTGTTTGCGCACTACGCCCCCACCAGTCTCTGGGGGGCAGCCCACGTCGTTCGGCCCAAGGGCGCGCCGGGTTCGTCTCACGAACAGGGCTACTTCGCCGGCACTGCCGTCCCAGCGCTGATGAACAGGATGGTGGCCGCCGGGGCTGACGGCGGGCGGGCGGGTTGGTCATTTCGCCTGGTCGGTGGAGCGGCCGTGGTGGAGAGCCTGGCTCGTTTCGACGTCGGCAGGCGCAATGTTGTTGCCGTGCGCCGGGCCCTGTGGCGCGTGGGGGCGGCGGTGCTAGCGGAAGACGTGGGCGGACGGATCAGCCGCACGGTACGGCTGGATGTTGGAGTTGGGGTGCTCGAGGTGAGCAACCCAGACCTGGGAACCTGGAGGCTGCGATGACGAATGCAGAATCGCGGCGGGAGCTCAGTGCAGTCTCGCCCATCTTGGTGGTCGACGACTCGCGGCTCGCCAGGATGATGGTGCGGCGTTGTCTGACTGCTGCGGGCTTCGACGGCGACCGCATCATCGAGGCCGGCAACGGAAGAGCCGCGCTGGACCGGATGGGGCGCGAGTTCTTCGCGTTGGTCGTCGTGGACCTCAACATGCCTGTCATGGATGGAGAGTCCATGCTCCGTCGCATGCGCTGCACACCCGCGCTGCTGGACGTTCCAGTCATCGTGATCAGCAGCACGGTGAACCGGGAACGCGAGCTCGCACTGCTCGCCGTGGGTGCGAGCTGCGTGCTCGCCAAGCCGGTCACGGCGGCGGCACTCAGACGAGCCATCCGCAGCATCGAGGAGAAAACAGGATGAAGATCGCGTTCGACCAGGCAGAACCTCTGGACTCCGCGGTACAGGATCTCGTGGAGTCTCTGTGCTTCGCTGAGGCGCACCGCGATGGCAGCGGGTTGGAGTCGGCCGATCTTTGTTGGTCTGCGATCGCGCTGTTGGAGCCGGGACCCGCCGAGCTGGTCATTGCGATGGGCCGGGATCTGTTGGTCGAGTTCGCCGATGCGTCGTGGGGTGCAGCCCCCGACGACGAAGACCTCACGGACTTTCGGATGGAGCTTGTCAATGCGATCGGGGGGCGCTATCTCGCCATCCTCTCGCCCGATGCGCGTATCCGTCTGGGCATGCCAACTGCGGGAGAGGGCCGGATTGCCGCCGGGTCGAGCGTGCTGCAGGCAGCTCGATACGACGTCGACGGAGAGCTTCTGCTGGTCGTCGTGCGGCGCACTTCGGAAGATCGGAGTTCGGGCGACGAGCATGCGACCGAGGCCTGAGGACACGGGCGCCCAGCAGCATTGGACCCAGACTGCTGTGGCCGAAGCACCGCAGGTGCCTGTTGCCGGCCGACGCGCACGTGGGGGCTCGGGCTGGTCCGACCGCGACTGGGATGGCCGCCCCCACCACGGCCTCGGCCCACTCCATGGTCGCTCCGTCGCTGTGACCGGCGACATCCACGGGTGCGCCCAGCTCCTATAGAGCCTCCTCGACGGGCTCGGACCCGATGTAGCCATCATCGTCGTCGGGGACGTGTGCGACCGTGGCCTTTCGCGATGGAACCCCCGCCGGTCTTGACCAGGACATCCACGGAGGCGCGAGGAGCTGCGTCGGGTCAGACCGCGACAACGATGGCCGCCCCCACCACGGCCAAGGCGCCCCCCAGGATCTGCCGCGGCGCGACCCGCTCCCCCAGGACCCCCCACGCTAGAACCAGGATGTAGACAGTGGCCAGCTGGTTCAGGACCGCCGCCACGGACGCGTCGGCCCACTTGAATCCGCCGAGCCACAGCAGCATGGCCAGGTAGGTGCCCATGACGGATCCTGGGAGCAGGAAACGCCACGAGGGGGACGGCCGGAAGGCCACCATGGCCTTCGACCAGTCGGCCCGAAGGGTCGTCCACACCGCCTGGCCGAGGATGCCGATGACCAGGCGGCACCAGGTGACCTCGACGAGATCGGACACCTCGAGGATGGGCTTGATCAGCACCACGCTGGCCCCGTTGCCGACGATGGCGCCGAACGCCATCAGCGCGCCGATGCCCAGGAACCGGTCGCCGCGCGACACCGCGCGCTGCAGGTCGACGGTGGCGATGGCGATGCCGGTCACCACCGCCGCTGCTCCGAGGGCGAAGCCGAGCCCGGGTCGCTCGCCGAGGAACACCCAAGCGAGCAGCACCATCATCGGGGCGTAGGCTGTGTCGACCAGGGCCAGCCGCGCCGCCCCGATCCGGTGCAGGCTCTCGAGAAGGAGGACGTCGGCGATCGCGAGGCCGATCACGGCACTCACGGCGAGGTTCCACCAGTCCTGACCGCTGCGATCCAGCGGAATGCCCACGTTCATCACGAGCATGGTGGCGCAGAGCAGCACCGCGGCCACGACGTTCTTGAACAGGTTCATCGACGTGGGGGGCAGCTGGGTGCGTCGGAACAGGATCAGGGCGACGGCCCAGCACAGGGGCGCTAGCAGGGCGCAGACCTCCCCCGCGTAGGGGAACGGCAACGAGGCCAACGGTCCTCCTGGTCGGGGAAGAGACTACCGTCTACGGCACGGTGGGGTCCAAGCCGCGGGGGTGCTCGAGGCCGAGGCGCTCTCGCAGCGACAGGTCGTACAGATGGCTAGCTCGCACGTTGGCGAGGGCGGCGAACATGTTGTTCTTCACCTTGGGGTTGGCGGCGTTCCACTCGGCGAGCTGCCGCTTGATCTGCTTGCGCTGCAGGTTGTCCTGGGAGCCACACAGGTCGCACGAAAGGACTGGGAATGCCTCCTCCTCGGCGAGCTGGGCGAGGTGCGCTTCGTCGCAGAACACCAGCGGTCGGATGAGGATGTTGCGACCATCATCGCTCGTCAGGCGCGGTGGCATGGCCTTGATCTGACCCGCATACATCAGGTTGAGCATCAGCGTCTCGATGACATCGTCCTTGTGGTGACCCAGCGCGATCTTGTTGCACTCGAGCGACACCGCGGCGTCGTACAGGATCCCCCGCCGCAGCCGGCTACACAGCGAGCAGTACGTCTTGCCCGCAGGGATCTTGCTGGTGACCACGCGGTAGGTATTGCGCTGCAGCATGTGGTGCGCGAAGCCCTCCGCGTCGCACCACTGGGTGATCACTCCCTGCTCGAAGCCCGGCTGCCCCTGATCGAGGTTGACCGCCAGCAGGGAGATCTGGAACGGAAGCCGCCGCTGCAGCTCGCGCAGCAGCCAGATCATCGCGTAGCTGTCCTTGCCGCCCGACAGTGCACACAAGATGCGATCACCGGGCTCGAGGAGTGTGAACTTCCGGCTGGCGCGACCGAGCTGGTCGACCAGATGTCTGCGAAGCCGAACGCCCGTGCGCGCTGTCGAGATGGCCGCCTCCCTCCAGCACGGTATAGCCGCCCGCCCCTCCCGCGCGCACCTGCACGACCCCGTCAGTCGCCGGACGCGTCCGGGGTCTTCTTGAAGCCACCGAACCGCAGGCTCGCGGCCATGGCCTGCCCGATCCACGCCAGCGGAACACCCGATCCGCCCGCGCCGGCGCGCACGGTCATCGGGCCCAGCGACTGCTGCCAGGACACCGTGGCGACCCAGGCGCCGCCCGGCGAGGCGTAGTTGTCGAGCATGTCGGCGATCTGGGTGGTGGCGTCGAACCGAACATCATCATTGGGCGCGGAGAGCTGGGCGGCGGACCGGGCCCACATCGTCGTCGCTCCCTGGAACAGCAGCCCACCCCGTGGGATCAGGCGGACCTCGGCCGCGCCGCGCACGGTCGCCGCGGTCGCGTCGAACACCGGGGAGACCCCAAGCTCATTGAGCTCGGTGGCAGCGGAGGCGACGGGGTCGGACCCCACCACGGCACGGACCCAGTCCGGTGCGCCGCTCGGGATGCCCTGCAGATCGATCCGATGCAGCCGTGACCCCAGGTGGCCGGAGAAGCGCCCGCGGGAGGCGGAGACGGTGGCGCCCGCCGAGACCGCGAGCGCGTCGAGCCCCTCGAGCGCAGACGACAGCGCGGTGCCGTGCAGCGTCACATCGAGCGCGTCGCCGTCGTAGGCGTGCACGCGGAGCGACACGTTGGGCAGCCCGACCGTGTCGATCAGCAGGCGTGTTCCCAGCTGCACCCGAGGCGCGACCCCGGCATACAGCCCGGCGGAGCCCACCTGGATCTCTCCGAAGCGCAAGGTATGTGCCGAATACTCGGCGACCACGGGCAGGTCACGACGTGCGTGGCCGCCAGCGGATGCGGACAGAGACAGCAAGGCAAGCAGTAGCATGCCCTCCCCATCGGCCCGCCTGTCGCGCCGTTCAGTCCAAGTCGCCGGTCCGGACCATGCGCACCCCGCCCCGCTGCGTGAGCGGCGACCCAGGCGAGCCCGCCGCGTGGCGAACTGTCACGGCGCCGTCCGGCCACAGGTCGAACGCCACCTGGACCCGGTGCTGGTCGACGTCCTCCGGAGAGCCGATCCCGAACATGAGCGTGGTGTCGGCGCCCTCGGCGGACGGCCCGCTGCGCTGGCGCATGTGCCGTACGCTCCGCGATCTCTGGTCGATCTGCCAGGCTGCGACCCCGCGCACCACGTCGGGCGCCACCCACGTCCACTCCTGCCGGTAGTCTTCGCCGTCGATGCCGACGCTGCGAAACCTCAGGGAGACTCCGCGTCCCCCGGGGAGCGGCTCGATGGTCAGCGCGCCGTGAAAGGGCCGATCCTCGTGATCGATGCCGTGCCCGCCATACGTTCCGTGCCGTGCTAGCAGCCGTTCGATGTCCGTCATGGCGCGCACTCTACTATGGTGGCGTCATGCTCGAGCTGCACCTCGACGACCGCGAGCGCCCCCGGGTGCTGGCCCGCTTGGGCCGGGCTCCGCTGCTCATCGGACGCGACCAGAACAATGACGTGGTGCTCAGCGACGATGGCATCGGTGCGCGGCACTGTCGCGTGTGGCTCGACGCCGACGAGATCGTGCACGTGCGCGACCTCGGCAGCCGCGGTGGCAGCTGGGTCAACGAGGAGCGGGTCGGACGGGAGCGCCGTGCGCGCCCCGGCGATCAGATCCGATTGGGTCCCCGCGTGGTGCTCCGGCTCATCGAGCCGGCGCCCCACCCGGGCGTGACCCTGCAGGACGCAGTGGCGCGCTGGCTGCCTACGCTGGCCGCTGCGCGCGACCAGCCGGCGGTCCTGACGGCCCTCACTGCGGCTACGTCCGAGGTCGTCGGCCCCGAGCGGGTCCAGGTGTGCTCCGGTGATCCCGCCACGTTCGCCCTGGGGTCCTTCGGCGGGCTGCTGGTCGACGGTGCGCTCGACCCCGCCCAAGCGGCGCTGTTGGGCGCCCTGTGCAGCCTCGCCGCCCCGTTCTTGGACCGCGAGGATCCGCCGGAGACACGGCGGGGCGACCTCGGGAAGGCGACGTTGGCGTTCCAGCTCCGTCGGATCGAAGAGGAGCGCGCTCGCTGCAAAGGAAACCTGGCTGAGACGGCACGCCGTCTCGGGGTGAACCGCCAGTACCTGTACCGCCTCATGGCCCGGGGCCGGTCGGTGTAGGCTGCGCAAATCGGGAGAACACCATGCTCATACTGCTGTCGTTGGGAGCGCTGGCGAGCGCTGCGGACACCGAGATCGGAGCTCGACCGTTCGGGCTGGGGGTGCAGCTCGGCGCGCCCTCGGGGATCACCGGCAAGGTGTACTTGGGCGGCCGCACCAACGCGATCGACTTCAGCGTGGGCACCACGTACGGCGACTCCTTTGCCGACAGCCTGTACGCACACGGCACCTACAGCGTGCACTTCCCCGCCCTGGCGAGGGGCGGCGGCGTCACGATTCCGTGGCGGGTCGGCTTGGGCGGCTGGCTGGCGAACGGCAGATGGGCGTTCGGCGACAACGGCACCGTCATCGGGGCCCGGGCCCCGATCGGCCTTGACTTCGACCTAGAGGGCGCTCCGCTGCAATTCTACATCGAGGTCGCGGCGGTGCTCAGCGTCCTGCCGGGGGTCGACCTCGGCGTCGATGGCGGCCTCGGCGCCCGATACTACTTCTGAGCATGCCGCAGCTGCCTGCCATCCCCACGCTCGCGCACCAGGTCACAGCCCGCTGGGAGGTCGCCGCAGCCGAGGTCCAGCGCTCCCTGCGGCAGACCCTGGCGGTCGCATTTCTCGGCTCCGCCTCCTCGGGAAAGGACGCCGCCATTCGCGCGCTGTTCGGCCTCGACTTCGGCCAGGTCGATCCCATCCCCGGGTCCACCGACCGCGTGCGCGTCGCAGCGATCGACGCGGAGGGGCAGATGCTCGTCGTCAACGCGCCGGGCTTCGGCGACCTGCGCGCTGACGTGCAGGAGGCGGCCGAGCAGGTGCTCGATCAGCTCGATCTGGCCGTGTACGTCGTCAACAGCGACGGCGGCGCCACCATCGACGAGCGCCGCGATCTCGACAAGATCCGAGCACTGGGCCGCCCTACGCTGGTCTGCCTGAACAAGATCGACCTCATCCGGCCCGACCAGCGCGACGCGTTCGTCAAGGCCACGGTGGCGCAGCTGGGGACCCCGGAAGACATGGTGGTGGTCACGGCGTTCGATCCCCTCCCGGTGCTGTCGGACTCCCCCATCGGGGTCGACCGGGTGATCGCCTGGATCCACGGCCACCTACAGAGCAATGGCAAGGCGCTGCTGTTTGCGAAGAACCTCCGCAACAAGGCCGAGGCTGCCGAGCCGGTGATCCGCGCGGCGGCCCGAAAAGCTGCGATGGCGGGCGCCATCCCGATTCCCGGTGCCGACGCGACGGCGGTCACCGCCGTGCAGGTCCAGCTGATCACGGACCTCGCTGCGATCTTCGGCCGCAAGATGGACAAGGAGCTGATGCTGTTCATCATCGGCGAGGCGCTGGCCGCCGGGTCCAGCAAGGGCTTCGTGCGTTGGGCCGTGGGCGCGGCGAAGGCAGCGGGCTGGATCCCGGGCGGGCAGGCCATTGCGGTCGCCACGAGCGCTCTGGGAGCCACGATCGCGGGCGCCACCACCTACGGCGTCGGCAAGGCCGCCCTGACGTACCTGAAGCAGGGCGGGAAGGTCACTGGCGCCGAGCTGCGCGATGTGTTCGATGCCGAGGCCTTCGAGTATCGGGGGCATTCGACGGACCTGTGAGCGACGACCTCATCTCACTGCTGCACAAGTGCCACCGAGACGAGCTCGAGGGGCTCGCGCGGATCCTCCGGATCAAGCCGCGCGGGATGCGGCTGAACACGCTGGCCCGGGCGATCGAGTCGCGGCTGCGGCGCAGCGGCGCCAACGAGGTGGCCAACGCGGTGCTGCGGCGCGGGCGCGGACCGGACTACGCCACCGTCCTTGGCAACCTGGGGCAGCACCTGCGGCTCGCACTCCCGCGCGACGTCACGGTGGCGGAACAGGCCATCGCGCACGCCCACGCGCGCACGCAGTGGCGGCAACTCCCCGACAGCGATCGCGCCGCGCTGTGGGAGGCGGCGAGCGAGCAGCCGCCCGTGCCGGATGGGGGCGCGGACATCGTGGCCATCCTCGAGAAGAAGCACCGGCGTGGGATGGGCTACCACCTCGCCCGCATGTTCCACGATCCCCCCGTGCCGCCGCTGGGGTGCCTGTTCACACTGTACCTGGCCAAGCCGCGCTGGGATCTGTTGCTGCCAGCGGTGCTCGAGGTGCACCGGCTGCGCACGGCGCTTCGACATCGGGTCACCGTCGGGGTGGTTGGGAGCCCCTCGTCAGGCAAGGACGCCGCAATCGCGGCGGTGTTCGGGGTCCACTCGGGAAACATCAACCCGGTGGCGGGGTCGACCAAGAAGGTCGAGATCACGCAGCTCCCCGACGCCACCGCGCTGTTCATCGTGAACACCCCGGGGATGGGCGACGTGGTGCAGGAGGTCACCGAGGAGGCGCGAGAGGTGCTCGACCACATCGACGTCTACGTGTACGTCGTCAACGCCCAGGGCGGGGTCCAGGCTCGGGAGCTCTCGGACTACGCAGCGATCCGTGAGCGCGACCGGCCGGTGCTGGCTGTGATCAACAAGATCGACACGCTGCGCGACGACGATCGCGCGCGCTACCTGGCGGACGCCCAACAGAAGCTCGGCGCCGCGGATGCCGATTTTCTCTCGGCAGCCTTCGATCCGCTGCCGCAGCTGTCCGCCACGCCACTGGGCGTTGAACCAGTCCGGGCCTGGCTCGAGCACCACCTCGGGGCGCTTGGCAAGGACACCGCCGAGCTTCCGTGGGTGGAGCCGCGGGACTGATCAGGTCTGGCGGGACACCTTCACCAGACGACCGCCCTTGCGCCGCTTGGACAGGCGTCCAGCCTTGCGCAAGCGCTCTTTTTGCTTCTTGTTCTTGAGCATGGCCCGCAGGCGCGCCGTCTTGTTTCGGCGTCGCGTGGTCATCGCAGTCTCCCGAGTCATCGATTCGAGCCGCGGTAACCGGGAAGGGTTTCCCCGGCGAGCCGACGGTTGGATAGAATCGGGGCATGTCGGCTCGGACCTTCGCCATCGGCGATATCCACGGCGATCTGGAACAGCTTCGCAACTTGCTTGCGCGGCTCGGTCCGCTCGGTCGCGATGACAAGCTGGTGTTCTTGGGCGACTACGTCGATCGCGGCCCGGACAGCCGCGGGGTGATCGACTTCATCCGCTTCGAGCTGCCCAAGACCGGCGCCCAGATCGTCGCGCTGCGCGGCAACCACGAGGACGCCTGGCTGCGGGTGCTCGACGAGGGCTGGGACGGGTTCGTGCTTCCCGCGGGCAACGGCTGTCTGGCCTGCCTGCGCAGCTTTGTGGGCGGGCGCCCTCCCGAGCTGAACGAGCAGCCGCGGACAGACGCCGAGTGGGACTCGCTCCTCAGCGGTGACTTCCTGCCCGCTGACGTGGTGAAGTGGATGCGCGAGCTGCCTCTGTGGCACGAGGACGAGCACGCTATCTACGTGCACGCCGGTCTCCCACAAGCGGGGGATCGCTTCCTGCACCCCGCCGAGATCGACAGCCCCGCGATCATGCTGTGGAGCCGAACGCTCGAGTTCTTCCGCGAGTACGACGGCAAGACCTGCATCGTGGGCCACACGGTCACCAGCCTGCTCCCACCTGAGATGTCGTCTTTTGCACCCGAGAACCCCGACGACCTGTGGGCCGGAGAGCAGGTCATTGCGATCGATACGGGCTGCGGTAAGGGCGGCTTCCTCACCGCGATCGAGCTGCCGGAGCTGTTCGTGTGGGAGTCGCGCGATCCGCGCCGCCATGGCGGCAGCACGACGCCCACCTGGGTCGCGGCTCGGTGACGCGGGCCGTGGACGCAACGGACCGCGCTGTGGAATCGGATGGCAAGCGAGGCGGCGGAAGCTTCGCCGTTCACTTCGCTAGAGCGCCGACCACGCCAGCAGGAGCACTGCGACCACCACCACTGCAGCGGCGGCAGCGCCCGCGGCCACCATCCTGGCTGGGATGCGCATCGGCGGCGACGTCGGAGGGGTCGTGATGGGCTTTGGCGCGGGACCCCGGCCCATGTCGCCTTTGGAGGTGAACTCCAACGGGGGTGCCGGCGGCGCGATCAGCGCGCTGGGATCGGTCAGCATGCCGCGGAGGGTGTAGGACACCTCACGCAGGGTGCCCGGGCGCTCCGCGACGGGGCCGGTCATGCGACGCACCAGATCGCGCAGGACGTCGGAGTAGCCGTCGCCCAGATCGAGGCCCGCGTCGCCCGGAATGGCGCGCGCTGCCGTGAGGATGGCGTACAGCAGCATGCCGAGCGCCGCGACGTCCTGGGCGACGGGCGGCTCGTCGTCCGTGACGGCTTGCCCCGCGCGCCATCCGGTCGACCAGTCCAGCAGCATGAGTCCGTCCGCGGGGCGAAGCAGCACCGAACTTGGACGCAGTGCGGGGCGGAACACGCCCTTGGCGTGCAGTCGCGCCAGCACTCCGGCCAGCTCCATGGCCACCTCGAGCGCCTCAGGGACTGTCATGGCGCGGCGCCGGATCCTCGCCTGGAGGACCATTCCGGCCGGCAGATCGAGCTGCAGGTGGGGGCGCTCGCCGTCGATGTGGACCGTGCAGGCGGGAACCGCCGCGTCGCTTACGCCGGTCAGGACGCTCCCCTCGCGGCGCAGGGGCGCGATGGTGCCGAGCTTGATGCCCGCAACGCGATCGGGTTCAGCGGTCGCGCGCCAGAGCTGCATGCCGCTGGAACGGTACAAGCGCTCGGTCAGCTGCCACCCGCCGAGCTGGTCTCCGCGCGCGGCGTCGAGGTCGGGTTCGCCCATCGCACGCAGGGTACCGCGCCGGGGCGCGCGGCGCCTCGATTCGATCAGCGGCAGTCGGCGTCCGGATGATCGGTGCTCTCGCGTCGGCGCAGGGCCTGGAGGATCTCCCGGACAGCCCGCCGCATGTCCCCTGCGCTGCCGAAGCGGCGCCGTGGGTCGAGCTGACACGAGCGCCGAATGAGCGGCTGAAGCGGGCGGGGCAACGCACCGAACATCTCTTCTGCTTCGTTGCCGTCGCGGCTCCGGCGGGACAGGTCCTTCGGGGTCCGCCCCACGGCCAGCGCGAACAGAGTGGCGCCCAGACCCCAGATGTCGGAGCGCGGGGTGACCCGCGTGGCGTCGATCTGCTGCTCAGGCGACATGTAGGCGTGCGTGCCCAGGGTGACCCCGGGACTCGTGAGGTCGGAGTTCAGGTCGCGCAGGATCCCGAAGTCGCCGAGCTTCACGGTGCCGGTGTGGTCCAGCAGCACGTTGCCTGGCTTCACGTCGCGGTGGACCCAGCCCGCCGCGTGGACCGAGGCGAGGCCCGCGAGGACGCTGTCGGCGATGTGCAGGCACCAGGACACCGGCAGGCCCGCGCGCTTCTTGGCGAGCGCGTGCGCAGTGCCGCGGTTCATCAGCTCCATGGCCATCCACGCGAACGGCTCGTCGCGGCCGACATGCAGCACCCGGACGACGTTGTGGTGGCGGTGCCGCTCGAGCGCCTCCGCCTCCCGTAGGAACCGGAGCTCGACGTTGGTGCCCACGAACCGCGGCTGCAGCACCTTGAGTGCCACCGCGGTCTGTTGGTGGTTGTCGATCGCCCGGTACACCATCCCCACACCACCGTGCCCGATCGCCTCGCGCACATCGTAGCGACCGTGGCCTACGGTGACAGGGGGATCATGAACTTGTGCGAGCGAGGTCATCGGGAACCAGTTTACTTTCATTCGCTTGCCCCATCGTGTCATGACGGTGTCGAAGCACCCTGCCTACGTGCTGTACGCCATCGGGCGGGCGCAAGATGTCTGCTGTAGGAGTAGGGGAGAGCGACAGGTGTTCGCGTGCGGCGCCGCGTCGGAGACGCCCAAGTCGCGGGGGAAGAGCGGGTCCAGCAAGAGCCTCCATTCACCCTGAATGTACGATCAGATCTCGCCGCGCTCCCTTACACAAGGCAACAGCGACGACCATGAGGCGCACGTCGACGCCGGACAGGGCCCGGTCGGGCTCCCCGGCGAACGGTTCAGCTGTGGACAATCCGCTGCTCTCGCCTCCCTCAACGCCCCGCGCCGGTGCCGAACCCGAGGTTGGTCGCGGCGCATCCGTTTCAGCGCGAGATGGCCGGTCACTGCGGATTCTTTGTGGACAACCCTAAAGAGGTTTCGAAGGTCTACTCTTGACCTGTCATGGGTAGCTCGCAGGCTACGTCCGCAACCAGGGTGATTGCTCCCGTCGGATCGCTCTGCAGCCGCCCCACGACCACGCGGTCGGCGTCGGAGCTGCCGCAGGGCCCGATCACGCGCACCGCTGTTCCGTCGCCCTGCAGTGACGCCGAGCTCACGCCCCAGGCAGCACCGTGCGCGAGCGGCACCGCCGGGTCGACCGACAGCTCAGCGCGCACCCACCTGCCCATCCACGCTGCAGCCGACGCCGCATCGCGAATCACCGGCAAGGTGCCGTCGCCGCCCTCCTGCCCCGGCACCAGCGTGACCTCGGCGTCCGCGAGGAGGAGACCGGCGGGTCGCGCGGGACGCGGCTCGAGGGGCTCGAGGCGGCCGGCAGCGACCACCCGGCGCCCCCACAGCGGCCGGTGCGCCGCGATCGGGTCCCGGGAGAGCAACAGCTGCCGGCCGTCATCGAGCACCAGGAGCGCCTCCTGCCGCCCGCACCCCGCGGGGGCCTGCTGGTACAACCCCTCGTGGCGCACGTCCTCCACAGAAGCGGTGCCGTCCGAGGAGCGAACGGAGACCTTGGCGGGGACGGGAGGCTCGCCCAGCAGCAGGTGGACCTCGGATCGCGCACCCGTCGTCAGCCCGCTGTGCCCGTCCGCGAGCCAGTCGAAGTCCAGGTCGAGGAGCGCAGCCAGGCTCTCCTCGGCGCGGGCCGGATCCGTCGACAACGCGGCGGGTGCCAGGGTGGGCGGACGCCCGCCGAGCAGCGCATCCCCGGTGAAGGCCACGTCCTCCCACAGCCACGCGGTGCTGCCGAGCGTGTGACCCGGCATGTGCACCGCGCGCAGGGTGACCCCGTCTAGCACCACCGTGTCGCCGTCGGCCACGTGCCGGACGTCCTCGGGCAGTGCGGGCACAGTCGTCAGCGCCGCCAGCCACCCTGCGAGCCATCCACCCGGCTGTCGCTCTCCGCAGACCAGCGGAAGCTGATCCGGGCCGAGCACCACGGGGACCTCGGGGAGGCCCGCGAGGCCCGCCACGTGATCGGCGTGGCCATGGGTGAGGACCACCGCCTGGACAGTGCGCCCTCCGATCTCGCGCCGCAGCGCGGTAGCCAGCGGATCTTGGCCTGCATCGATCAGCAGCACGCCGCCGTCGCTAGGCACCACCCACGAGTAGCTCCCGCCTGCTTGGATCCCGACCAGGCCGTGGGGACCGCGCAGCCGCTCCCCTTGCGGACCCGGCATGTCGAGCAACACCCAGGCGGCTGCAGCGAGGGTGCCCGCAGCGACGACCCCAACGAGGGCACCCAGGACAAGCAGGACCGTGCGGACTCTCGACACCCGCCCACTCTATCCCGCGTCTGGGGCGATGATGCCCGTCAGTACGTCGGCAGTGTGGGGTCGATCTCGGTGGCCCAGGCAACCAACCCGCCGTCCAGGCTCACCAGGCGCCGCAGACCCTGCTCGGCCAGAGTGGCCGCCGCCTTGGCCGAGCGACCCCCCGACCGACAGATCACCAGGATGTCGCGATCGCGGGGCAGCTCCGCGGCGATCTGGTGGACGGTCTCGTGGGGCTCCAACCGATCGACGAACGGCAGCGACACGATCGCCGCCTCGTGCGGCTTGCGGACGTCCAGGACGAAGGGGCGCCAGCCCGCGCCCCTTCGCTGCTGCAGCGCGTGTACGTCGATCCGGGCATAGGCCTGGGCGGCCGATGGCGCGGCAGCGCGACCCGGGACCCCACAGAGTTGGTCGTAGTCGACCAGATCGGTGACCGGGACGCGATCGGGATCCCGTCGCAGCGACAGCTCGCGGAAGGCCATCTGCAATGCGTCGTAGAGCAGCACGCGGCCCGAGAGCGTGCTGCCGAGCCCCGCGAGGATCTTCAAGGTCTCGGTGGCCTGGATGGTCCCGATGATCCCGGGCAGCACCCCCAGAACGCCGCCCTCGGCGCACGAAGGGACCAGCCCCGGCGGCGGCGGCTCGGGGTACAGGTCGCGGTAGCCGGGTCCGCCGTCGAGGTGAAACACGCTCGCTTGCCCCTCGAACCGGTAGACCGAGCCGTACACGTTGGGGATCCCGAGCAGGGCGCAGGCGTCGTCGACCAAGTAGCGGGTGGGAAAGTTGTCGGTGCCGTCGACGACGATGTCGTAGCCGGACAGGATGCGCAGGGCGTTGTCCGCGGTCAGCGGCACCTCGTACAGGTCGAGCTGCACGTGCGGGTTGAGCGAAGCGATGCGCGATGCGGCGCTCTGCACCTTCGAGCGGCCCACATCAGGGGTCGCGTGGAGCACCTGGCGCTGGAGGTTGGACTCGTCGACCCGATCGAAGTCCACGATCCCGATTCGACCCACACCCGCGGCCGCCAGGTACAGCAACAGGGGGCTGCCCAGGCCGCCGGTTCCGATACACAGGACGCTGCCGCCCTTCAGGCGCCGCTGGCCGCCCATGCCCACTTCCGGGAGGATGAGGTGGCGGCTGTAGCGCCGGATCTCGTCGTGGGTCAGTTCAGGGAGGGAGCGCGGGCCAGGGGCGATGACGCGCAGCGGCTGATCGGCGGTCGGGGTGTCACCGCCATCCAGGTCGACCGTGTCGTAGGGGCCCAGGAACACGCGCGCGGCCTCGAGGTGGGGCACGACGGAGGGAAAGCGCTCCGAGAGCGCCGACAGCGCGCCCGCGACGGTGGTGGCGTCGACGGCCACGGCCGCGTGGTCACCGCAGTGGAACCGCAGCGCAGAGGAGAGCTGGATGTTCGTCATGCATTGTCCTAGCGGCCGGTCCGCGTCCTGAGAGCCCGGCGGAACAGCTGTACCATCAGAGCTGAGTAGCCACCGGAAGCGACCTGGCCAGCTGTGACCACAGCCAGCCCCGAGATCCCGCCGAGCACGATCAAATCGCAGGCGAAGCGATCGAGCGCGGCGATCTGCCCCATGCCGCGCACCACGTGGCCGCCGCGCTGTCCACGGCACCGGTCGAGCCGGCGCACCTCGCCATGCTCCGACGCCTCGTCGAGGCGGCGGGCGGTGCCCATCGCGTGCCACGCCTTGGGTCGGCCGGCTGCCGCCGCCCTCGGAAGCGACCACGCACACCCCGAGCAGGTGGTGGCCGCGGCGCTGCACCCCCCCGCCGCTCCGGCCTGGACGACCGCCTGGGACTGGGCCTGGCGCTGCACACACGCCGCTGCGTGCGAGCTCGCCGGGCAGCCCGGCTGGGACGACACGCCGCACGTCCGCGCACTGCGGGCGATGATCGCGGTCCGCAATGATTGCGGCACGGTCGCGGCGATCGCCGAGCGCTCGACGGGAAGTCGTCGTGCGCCCGGGCGTCTTGCATCAGCTGCTCACCCCGGAGCGAGAGCGGGTCCTGTGGACCCAGCTCGCTGTGTTCGAGGACCCCACCCCCGTCGAGACGGCCGGCACGTGCGCCCTGTTTTGCTGTGTTCGAGGGCAGGCGGGAACCCCCACCGGCCCTGACGAGAGCGCGATCGCTACAGGAAACAGAGCTCCGCGCCGTTCTCTTCCGCCTTGATCGCCTGCAGATCGTCCGTGGTCCAGCGATCGGTGCGGATCTTGTCGACTTGGAACTCGCCCTTCACGAACAGCCGACTGCCGGAGTCCTCGCCGTCCAAGACGACCGAGAAGGCGCCGGTGGCCTGCCCGCCCGCCGTGAGGTCGGAGTCTCCGTCGAACACGACGTAGTTGTAGTGCATCTCGCCCCAGCCATCGAGTCCGGCATTGAAGCCGTCCGACGGGCGCCAGTCGTTGAGGTGCGCGATGGGGCGGTACGAGAAGATTGGATCCGACATGCTGCCGTCCGGCTTGAACATCGGAGCCAGCTCGTCATGGATCTCGTCGGCCGTGGTGTGGATTTCCTCGCCAGTATCGGACATGCAGTCGTTCGAGGAGGCGTCCTCCCCGCTGGAGAGGGAGCAGTGCCACAGGTCGGTGTCGCTGGTGTTGCTGTCGTCGACCGTCGTGCTGTTGTCGAACAGGTTGTACACCCGCGGGATGGCGTAGCGCGTGGTGCGGAGCACCATGTGCTCCTCGGACGCCTTCGCTGAGACCGTGCCCGCCTGCCACTGCTCCGGGAGTGGCCAGCGGTCCTCGACGTCAGCAGGGTTGATCTGGTACGCGAACGAGTTGAGGAAGTACAAACGGCCGTTGTCCATGTACGGCGCCATGTGGGCGTAGGCGTCCTGGTACTTGTCGGGGAGGCCCTGCAGGGTCGCGAGCTCGTTGCTCCACTGGTCGAGCCAGTTGCCGTCGAGGTCGACACGCTCGACACCGCCACCCGGCTTGGACCGACACGTCTGTGGCTGGAAGGTGGGGTCGACCACCAAGATCACGCGCATGTCCGCACCGCCCGTCATGCGCGCATGGAAGCCGATCTGCAGATCGCCTTCGGCAGTGATGACCGCCTCGCCCCGCCAGGGCTCAGCCACATCGCTGACCACGCGGTAGCCAGCTGAAGCTGCCCACTCCTCGTGCGCGGGCGGCCAGTTGGCACCACAGATCTTCAGCGGGTCTTCGAGCTTCAGCGCGTTGGTCTCCTCATTCGTGTCGAACTCGCGGCAGTCTACGTTGTAGCTAGCGTCCCACCGGTCGTCGGTGGGGTCGATCTCGCCCTGCGCGAGAGACAGGCTCGTGCCATCAGCGAAGAACGACACGTAGCTGACGTTGGTGAAGTCCGCGCTCTGGGGAGCACAGGCCGCCGCCAAGAGCAACACAGGGATGAGCGTGCGAGTCATGGATTCCTCATCGTGAGTGGGCCTTATAGACGGCGGGCCCTTCGGGGGTCAACCGGGACATCGGGTACAAACGCAGTGGAACCGCGGCCAACGTGGTTAACCCGGCCCCGCCCGAGCCGCCTCATGAGCCCGTGTCCGTCGTGGCGTTGGCGCCCCCGCCGGTGTCCGTTGTGCCTGTGTCTGGCCGCGTTGTCGAAGTGGCGTCCGGCTGCAACGGTCGCGTGTACCGCAGGTTGCCGAACGCATCGACGGCCCACAGATCGGGCCAGCCGTCGCCGTCGCCGTCCCGCACCCCCAGGGCCCCTTGCCAGCCATGGGAGACGTGCGCGAGCTCGGCATGGGCGATCCCCTCCCCGGTGCTGCGGTGCAGCGTGATCAAGGTGTGCGCACCTGCGCGTGCGAGCAGGTCCACGTTTCCATCGCCGTCGAGATCGCCGACCGAGACCGTGCCGCGCCCCCCGATCGCACTGGAGACCCCCGCGGCGTCCACCACGGTGAGCCCCGTTGGGGTCCCGACGGCCCACACCGCCTCCCCCGCCGCGCCGTACGGCCATGCGACGATGCTGCAGCCCGGGTCGGCGCAGGTCTGGATCGCTGGCGTGCCACCCACGTCACCGAGCGCGACGTCGACCGCGCCGGGCGATGGCACGGCCGCGATCACCTCGCCTGCGTGATCGACCAGCAGCACGTGTGCCCCGTCCAACACCGCTGCGGACGCGCCGCCGGGTCCCACTCCGCAGTCGATCCGGGTCGCCGCCGTACCGAATGACACCGCCACCCGCGGTTGGGTGGGGTCGGTCAAGTCGACCCGCACGGCGCGACCGTCCAGGACGATCCACGCATCCGTTCCGCATGTCGCGAGGTCGATCGGGCGGGCGCCCTCGGCGTCCACCTCGATGCGCCCGATCTGCGGCGCACGCCCGGCGCCCTGCGTGTACCGGAGTATCTTCAGCTGCACCGTCGAGTCGGTCACGCTCATGGCCGCGATGTCGAACGTGGCAGGATCGCCGTCGAGCTCCAGGAACCCGAACAGGGGCTCGAGGTCCTCCCGCACGTGGACCACGTCGTGCGAGCGCGGCTCCCAGAACCGCGTGGCGTCACCGCGAAACGAGCGCCCCTCGAATCGCCACCAAACGTCATCTGCGGCCAGGTGGAGCTCTGGCGAGCCGTCTTGGTCTTGATCGCGCATCGCGAACGGACCATGCGTGGGCAGCACACCCAGCCTCAGCTTGGTGTAGCCAGCGCCGGCCGTGAGCGGATCATTGAACTGGCCGAACAGGGCAGCGGACGCATCGAGCAGCCAGACGTCTGCCACTGCGTCGATGTTGCCGTCCCCGAGGGCGATGTAGGCCGACTCATCCTGATCGAGCGGTGTGTACAGGATCGGGCAGTCCGTCGTTGACGCGCAGTCCTCGCTCCCAATGAGATCGATCAGGTAGGCCTCTCGCGGCACGCCGGGCACCACCGGCCCCACCAACGCGATCTCCTCGCCGCCGTCCGCGTCGACGTCGGCGGAGGCGAGCAGTGAGGTCGCTGATGCGAAGGGCCCCCCCGGCAGCCGCGGACCGATCGGGATGTAGCGACCCGGTGCGCCCCAGATGAACCGGCTCCACGCGGTGGCGCCCGCGTGGAGCACCGTGATCTGCAGCCGCGTGTCGTTGGTGGCGTTGCCGATGGCCAGGTCGGACGGCGTCGCGCTGATGTTCAGCGGCTCAGCGGCGGTGAACGCCAGCAGCCCGTCACCCTCCCACACATCGACGAGCCCCCGCCCGTCGGAGCCGGCCCACGCCACCGCGACGTCCGGGACATTGTCTCCCGAGAGATCCGCGACGTCGGCCCCCGCCACGCCCAAGCCCTCCGCCTCGAGCGCGCCCCCCCAGCCCATCCCTCCCCCTGTGTGTCCGCGCAGGAGGAACACCGTCCCGGCGGTCCACACCACCGCATCCAGCACGCCATCCTCGTCGACGTGTGCCGCACGGAGACCCAGGATGGGTCGGCCTGCATCGAGGACCCGGTGGGGGGGCATCCCCTCGCCGGCCCACCACACGCCGGACCCGACGACTCCGATCATCCCACCGCTGACCGCCGCGGCCTCCCTCGGCGCCTCCTGCAGCCCGAGGTGCCACGCCTCGTGGACGTCGACGCCGGGCCACGCGGTGCGTACGGTGTGTACCTCCGCTTGCGCCTCCCCGATGGACATGGTGCTCGACCCGGGCTGCGCGATCTCTACGCTGCCGTACCCGAGCCCGTCGAAGGCGACAGTGGTGGGGACACCATCGACCGACACCGGCTGTTCGGGCGCAGGGACGGACGCACCGAAGCGGTTCACCGCCCGCACCTGGGCGCGATGGGGCACGACGCCCACACTCGGGATCGCCTCGAAACCGACCGCTTCCTGGGCGTCGATCCACGCGGCGGGCGACATGGGCACGATCCGTTCCGGAGCAACGCAGCCAGCAATCTGCAGCAGCAAGAGAAGGACCACCGACCGCATGTCGCCTCCGCCGGGACGACGCCCGCCCGAGTCAGGGTAGCCCATGGGCGGCCGTGCTACCGTGCACTCCGGTCCTGAGCATGGAGTGACAGCGCCGCGATGGACGATTCGAGGCCGCCGCATGGGCGAGAGCCCGAGACGCCGAGGCAGTTTCGGATGCAGGGGTGTCTCGGACGTGGTGGGTACGGCGAGGTCTACCGGGCGACGATGTCGCGCCAAGGCGGGGTCTCCACGGAGGTCGCCGTCAAGGTCCTCTCTCACGACGTTGATCCGACGGGCGACGCAGTGCGGCGCCTCAAGGATGAGGGCCGCCTGCTCGGCGCGCTCGACCATCCGGTGATCCTCAAGGTGTACGACCTGGTGTTGCTGGACGGGCGGGTCGCCTTGGTGACCGAGTTCATCGAGGGCCAGGACCTTCACCACTGCGTGGCCGGCAAGGGTGCGCTGCCGCTGCGCGGGCTGGTGGAGACCGTCGGTCAGGTCGCCGAGGCGCTGCACGCGGCGTGGACAACGCCCTCGCCGTCGGCCAGCGGGCCCATGCGGCTGGTCCACCGTGACGTGAAGCCGCAGAACATCCGGATCGGCATCCACG
>Ga0316189_10001597_pt1 | contig 22514 bp, 21 predicted proteins | sample LowCovwburrow_MG_FD_204930 | JGI IMG/M metagenome (GOLD analysis project Ga0316189, IMG submission 204930) | Coastal sediment microbial communities from Maine, United States - Lowes Cove worm burrow | ecosystem: Environmental > Aquatic > Marine > Coastal > Sediment | place: USA: Maine... | reverse complement strand
CCGACGCTATCCTATCGTCAACCGTTGGCGCGATGGCAGCTAAACCAGAGTTCAAGATTACTACAGAACTGGGGCAAAGTATTGACAATGCGATCGGCCTCGCGCGCGTGCCCGAAGGCAAAGGCGTGCACGTCTTATACAGTCGTCACAGAAGACCACAACGTGAGAAAGCTTGCAGGCGGTGCTTTGATCCTCATCGGGCTTCCACTGACATTGCGGATGTCTTTCTTGGCCCTTTCCGGCATCCGCAGCCTTGCAGGCATCGGCATTCTCCTGCCCGGCCTCGCTTTGATCGCGGGTGGGCTTTGGGGCTTGTTTCCACAGCACCCACCCAGGGCAAGAATTGTGATCAATGATGAAAGCATCACCCTTGCGAAACCGTATGCAGTCATCCCTTTGGACGCGCTTCGGCTGATCCGACGGCACACCCCGATCTACAGTAAACACCCGCGTCTGACGTTCACGACAAATGATGGTGACACTATCTTTGATGTCGTCAATCTGACCCATGAAGCCGCGGATATCCTTAATCTGATCAGCACAAGGCTAGAGAAAAGCGGCGCATTTTTGAAAGAAGGCACAATAGATATTCGCGGCGCGAGATATTCGCGGCGCGCCAAACGGGATATGGAAGGTGCACAGCGGCCCAGCTTTTGAGGCCGGACCAAAGTCTGCTACAATAGGTGATGGCAGAGAATATGACCCAGCCAACCGATTAAAGCGTTGCCGATTTCATCGCCTCCATCGATCATCCAACGCGGCAGGCCGATGCAAGAACGCTCGACGCGCTCTTTCGCGACAACACGGGTTGGGTGCCGCGCATGTGGGGGCCAACGATCATTGGTTATGGGCAATACCATTACACCTATGAAAGCGGACGCAGTGGAGACTTCCTTGCCACGGGGTTCAGCCCGCGCTGGGCAAATCTCTCTATCTACATCATGCCCGGTTACACCGACTTCCAGCACATCCTAGATCGGCTGGGAAAACACAAATTGGGTAAATCATGTCTCTCCATCAACAAACTGGCTGATGTTGATCTTGATGCAGTCGCCGATCTGATCCGCGCTGGTCTCAATGATCTTGGCAAAAGTTGGTCGGTCACACCGACATAAGCCATTTTTCTGCGTCTGATCAAACTTCGGGGTGAGGTGCCGCCGAGGGGTAGCGCCCCTGAAAACGCGCGCAAAACTGGACATCGCCCGCGTCTCATGTTCAAAGCGGCCCAACAGGAGACCCACCCATGACCACCACCAGATTCGCCCCATCTCCCACCGGCTGGCTGCACATCGGCAACCTGCGCGCGGCCCTCTTCAACTATGCGATCGCGCGGCAGCAGGGCGGCACCTTCATTCTGCGCATCGATGATACGGATGGTGAGCGGTCCAAGGACGAATACATCGCAGGCGTCAAAGAAGACCTAAGCTGGCTCGGCTTCACATGGGACCGGGTCGAGCACCAATCGGCACGCATGGAAAACTACCTTGTCGCCAAACAAAAGCTGATCGACATGGGGCGACTCTATGAATGTTTCGAGACGCCGGTTGAATTGGACCTCAAGCGCAAGAAACAGCTCAACATGGGCAAACCACCGGTCTATGACCGCGCCGCCCTAGCCTTGTCCGAGGATGAAAAAGACACGCTGCGCGCTGAACGTGGCTCGCACTGGCGTTTCAAACTCGACCACAAGCGGATCGACTGGACTGATGGGATTATCGGCGACATCTCCATAGATGCAGCTTCTGTCAGTGATCCTGTGCTGTTCAAGAACGATGGCCAGATTCTCTACACGCTTGCCTCTGTGGTCGATGATACCGAAATGGGCATCACCGATATCGTGCGCGGCTCCGACCACGTGACAAATACGGCGACGCAAATTCAGATGATCCAGGCACTAGGGGGCGACGTTCCGCAATTCGCACACCATTCCTTGCTGACTGGGCCACAAGGTGAAGCCCTTTCAAAACGGCTCGGCACTCTGGCTCTGCGGGATTTGCGCAAGCAAGGCATCGCACCGCAAGCGATCCTGTCGCTGATGGCACGGCTCGGCTCTTCCGAACCGGTCGAATTGCGCAGCAACATCGCCGAGGTTGTGGCAGGTTTCGACATTTCAAAATTCGGTTCCGCACCTACGAAGTTCGACGCGCAAGATTTGATTCCGCTCACGGCGCGCCATTTGGCAACGCTCGGGTTCAGCGACGTGGCCGATGTTTTGACATCGGCTGGCGTGCCAGATGATATCAAAGAGCCATTCTGGAATGTCGTGCGCGACAATATCAACAGCCTTGATGAGGTTGCTGATTGGTGGACCCTGTTCCGCGATGGCGCGACACCACTGGTCGAAGATGAAGATCGCGAGTTCGTGGCACAGGCCTTCGCAATGTTGCCATCGCTTCCTTATACGTCGGAGACATGGGGTACATGGACAACAGCTGTGAAAGAGGCAACGGGGCGCAAAGGCAAAGGCTTGTTCATGCCATTGCGCAAAGCCGTCACGGGTCGCCATCGCGGTCCTGAAATGGCTGATGTGATGCCGCTTTTGCAAACACGGCCCACATTCGAGGCGTGAATCTTCTTGAACTTTAGGCGGTGTCCTGCGTTCCATAGCGACATGGAACCCGAAATGCAGGCGCACCCGTCAGATGAGCGATAGTAAAGCCACCGACGCACAGGCTAAATTCACGCAAGGCAGCCTGTTTGGGCACATCTCGGTTATGTCACTGACCGCGTCAGTTGGCCTGATGGCCGTGTTTCTTGTCGATTTTGTCGATATGATCTTTATCTCGATGCTGGGTAAAGCAGAGCTGGCCGCGGCGGTCGGCTACGCAGGTGCCATCCTGTTCTTCACCACATCTTTCGGCATTGGTATGGCGATTGCAGCGGGTGCCTTGGTTGCGCGCGCCTTGGGTGCTGGCGAATTGGAGGAAGCCCGCAGGCGCGCCACAAATTCGTTGATCTACGGCGTTATCTTCGGCGCGATTTTTGCCGCGACCGTCTGGTTCAACTTGGCGTTTCTGGCCTCGCTCTTGGGTGCCACAGGCGATACCCTCGACCTAGCTGTTCACTACCTGCAAATCATCGTGCCATCGCTGCCGTTCTTGATGATTGGCATGATCGGTGGCGCGATCCTGCGCGCTCATGGCGATGCACGGCGGGCGATGATGGCGACGATTTGGGGCGGGCTGGTCAACGCGGTTCTTGACCCAATCCTGATTTTTGGACTGGACCTTGAACTGACCGGAGCGGCCATGGCCAGCGTTTGCGCGCGGCTTGTCATCGCGATTACAGCGCTTCTTCCATTGATCCGCCACTACGGTGGCTTTGATAAGCCTACACCCAGCAGCCTGACCATTGATATCCGCCCGATCCTCGCGATCGCGATCCCGGCGATCCTTACCCAACTCGCAACACCCATTGGCCAAGCCTATGTCACCCGCGCGATGGCGGAGTTCGGGGAAGAGGCAGTTGCTGGCATGGCCATCGTGGCGCGCATGACTCCAGTGGGCTTCGGCATTATCTTTGCATTATCAGGCGCTATTGGGCCGATCATTGGACAAAACGCTGGAGCAGGATTGAACGACCGCGTGCGCGGCGCTTTCCGCGAGGGTTTGCTCTTCACAGCGATCGTTGTTGTTGTTGTTTCGGGTCTGTTCTTCCTCGCCCGCCCCGGCATTCAAATGTTATTCCAGTTGGAAAACGGAGTGGCGCTCACAATCGTTTTCCTTTTTGCCGGACCACTGTCGCTGATGTTCTTTTTCAACGGTGTGATTTTTGTAGCGAATGCCGCGTTCAACAACCTTGGCCATCCGTTCTATTCTACGATTGTGAACTGGGGGCGGCACACGTTTGGCACGATCCCGTTTGTGATCGTTGGCGCGGCATGGTTTGGCGCACCCGGCGTTTTGATTGGCCAATATCTGGGTGGCGCGGTCTTTGCGCTTGTCGCAGTTCTGTTGGCTCGCCGCGTTATGGCAAAACAGGGACCTGAGACAGAACCGGCTGACCCCTATGCCCGCCAAGCGCGCCTATTCAGCCTTTTGCACCACCGCCGCTAGGTAGTGATCAACAACGGCACGCTCTTGCGCACTTAGGCTCTGATGGCGGGGATAGATCGGATCAGCGCGATCGTTCAGGATCGGGGTGTCCCAGCCGTCCGTTGTTTCAAAGAAATGTGCCACACCTTCGCGTCCATGCATATGAAGATAGCCTTGGACGACCACATCAATGTAACTCAACAAGATCGGGTGATCATCGTCTGCCACATGCTCTGGCCTGACTTGGTAGACCGCTGTTGGTGCAGCAGGACCCTCGTGGCGAATGTGCAAGCTGACATCATGGCGTTGATAGGCAGCCTCGCGTTGATCGAGCGCCGCCCAGTCCGCACCGGGAACTCGCGCGATGACGCCATGAAGGGTGGTTTCTGCACAGAGTTTTACGGATAGATACGCGGCCTTTCGCAGGTGCGTTCGCCGCCATATGCGCCGCCAGCCATGCAAAACCGCTGGGCGTGGATCGCCATAGTCATGGGTCGCCAAATTGACGAGGCTGCCATAGCCAAAGAAAGCGGGATCGCTCATTCGCGGGCGCGCAACACTTGCGCAGGTTTGGCTGACAGAGGACGCCATGCAAAGGCGAGGCCCGCCAAGAGTGACGCGAAAACGCCACCCCCGATGATCAGTAAAGCGTTCGACCAGATGATCGTATACGCAGTTTCCATGATGAAGGTCGAAACAGCCCAACCGCCCAAGATGCCAGCACCCAAGGCGACGATGCCTGCCGCCAAGCCCAAGATCGCGGCGCGTAGCACGAAACTGGTGATAATCCGGCCGCGCGTTGCACCAAGTGTCTTGAGCACCGCAGATTCGTACGTTCGCGCCCGCTCACCTGCTGCTGCAGCGCCAATCAGGACCAGAAAGCCGGTCACGAGTGTAATCAGCGCGCCATAGCGCGTGGCCGCAGAAATGCCGCCGACAAGTTCGATCACCTGATCAATCGCGTCGCGAATGCGTATTGCGGTGATATTGGGATAGGCCGTTGCCAAATCGCGCAGGATCGCTGCTTCGGCCTCTGGCTCGGCGTAGACAGTTGAAATCCAGCTGTGTGGGGCGCCAGCCAACGCGCCTTGGTTCATCGCCAGCACAAACCCGATCCCGGCGTCTTCCCAGCTGACATTGCGAAAACTGGTGACTTCACCTGTGATGTCGCGCCCAAGAACATTGACCGTCATCATGTCACCCAGTTGAAGCCCCATCTCGGCGGCTTCTTCTGCGGAAAAACTGATTTGTGGTGGGCCATCATAGCCTTCCGGCCACCATTCACCTGCGGTGACTTCGGTTCCGGTGGGCAGCGCATCTGCATAGGTGATCCCCCGATCACCCTGCACGACCCAATGTCCGCCCGCGACTTCGTCAGCAGGTCGACCGTTGATCTGGGTGATAATGCCACGCAGCATCGGCGCTGTGTCAACGCGGTTCACCGCATCATCCGTGTCCAGCCTCTCGCGGAAGCCCTCAATCTGATCCGGCTGGATATCAACGAAGAAATAGCTGGGTGCCACCTCTGGCAGGTCGTTTGAAAAAGAGCTGCGCAGATTGCCATCAATTTGCCCGACGGCGGCAAGAACGGTGAGGCCAAGGCCTAGCGACAAGACCACTGATGTCGCCTCGCCGTCACGCGCGCCAATGGAGCCAAAGGCCAGGCGCAAGGCGGGGCGTCCGCGCGCAGGTTTGCGCAAGCGACGGGCGATCCAGCGGATGATGATTGCGGCAATCACCAGAATGCCTAGCGCGCCAGCAATCCCGCCTGCGGTCCAGAGCGTTAGAAAAACTGTACCTGAAAACCAGATTGCAGCACCAATCAACGTCGACAAGAGCGCTGCAATCGCAACCAAGTAACGGGGGTTCGGCAAGGTTGCACTTGTCGAAAATGCATCGCGGAAGAGGGTCGCGGCGCGGATATCCTCGGTCTTGGCAAGCGGCCAAAGTGTAAAAACAAGGGCGGCAAGCAAACCATAGACCGCGGCTTCAACCAAGGGAGCCGGATATATCGTAAAGACTGCGGGTATCGGAAGGCGCGCTTCAATCAGCGGCGCAAGAAGCACCGGCAACCCGCCACCAATGATCAGTCCGAGCAATAAGCCAACAAACGTGAGAACCCCGATTTGGATAAAGTAGGTCAAAAAGATGATCCTGCGCGTGGCCCCAACTGTTTTCAGCGTTGCGATCACGCCGGTCTTGCCAGCCAAGTAGGCACGCACGGCAGCAGAGACGCCAACGCCCCCAACGGCAAGACCAGACAAGCCCACCAGAATTAAAAACGCGCCAATCCGGTCCACAAATCGTTCCACGCCTCCCGCGCCCCGCCGACTGTCGCGCCAGCGCAAACCGCTGTCGCGAAACTGTGCCTCAGCACTTTGCTCAAGTGCTTGCAGATCAGACCCATCGGGCAGGTCGAGCCGGTACTGCGTCGAGAATAGTGTGCCTTCGGCGATCAGTCCTGAATTCGCCAGGTCATCTGTCAGAACAACTGTTCGCGGCCCAAGGCCGAAGCCCCCAGCAGCATTGTCTGGATAGCGATCCAGAATGGCCCGCAAGGTGAATGCCTGCTCACCCAAGCGAAATGTATCACCGGGTGAAAGTGCGAGCCTGTCGGCCAACACGCGTTCCATAACGCCACCTTTTTGCGCCAGCGCTTCGGATAAGGGGATCGGAGGGTCCAGCTGCACCTCACCAATCAGTGGATAAAGATCATCCACCGCGCGAATTTGGGTCAACCCACGCTCTGTGCGTCCGTCGCGATCCACAACTACCATTGAGCGGAAATCGACCGTTTCTGACACTCGATCTGAGATGCTCAAGAGCCAGTCCAATTCGGTCTTGCGCGCAAACCGGTAGGTGAATTCTACCTCTGCATCGCCCCCCAAGAGGGCAGCACCATCACGCTTTAGACCTGCTTCAATGCCGGCACGTACGGTGCCGACAGCGGCAATTGCAGCGACACCCAAGGCGAGGCAGGCCAGAAAAACGCGGAACCCACGCAGGCCGCCCCGCAACTCGCGCGCGGCAAACCGGGACGCAATTGTAAGGCTCATTCTGCTGCCTTCGCCATGGAGGTATCTATCCGGCCATCGCGCAGACGCACCACGCGGTCGCAGCGGTTCGCCAATTCGTTCGAGTGCGTTACCATTACCAGCGTTGCACCGTGCCGGTCGCGCAGATCAAAGAGCAGATCAATGATCGCTTGCCCGTTTGTTTCATCCAAGTTGCCCGTTGGTTCATCCGCCAAAAGAATGCGTGGGCGTGGGGCAGAGGCACGGGCAAGGGCCACGCGTTGCTGTTCGCCGCCTGACATCTGGCTAGGGTAGTGGTCAATGCGGTCGCCAAGCCCCATGGCCCTTAACTCCGCCTCGGCGCGTGCAAATGCATCCTTGGCGCCAGCCAACTCCAGTGGGGTCGCCACATTCTCCAAAGCGGTCATTGTCGGGATGAGGTGGAAAGATTGGAAGACCACCCCCATATTGTCCCTACGAAAGAGGGCAAGCTGGTCTTCGTTCATCGCTGTCAGGTCTTGGTTCAAGGCCGTGATCTTGCCCGATGTCGCCTGTTCCAGCCCGCCCATCAACATCAGGAGCGATGATTTGCCAGACCCACTTGGCCCCACAAGCCCCAGCGTTTCCCCCGCAGACACTTCGATAGAGATGTCGTGCAAAATGTCCACGCGACCCGCGTTGCCATCAAGTGACAGATTGGCATTTGAAATGGATAGAACGGTGTCGGTCATCAGGGCTGCCTCGGTGCGGGTGTCTGCCTTTGCATATGGGGCCGTTTCGCACATCAGCAAGTTAGGGGCCGCGCTTTTGGTGACCGCGACGCTGGCACAGGCGGAAACGGTGACAGTGGCCGCATTGGGCGACAGCCTGACGGCAGGTTATGGATTGGCGCAGGGTGATGGGTTTGTGCCCCAGTTGGAAGCCTGGCTGCAAGGGCAGGGGGCGGACGTCACTATTATCAACGCAGGTGTTTCTGGCGACACGACCGCAGGGGGGCTCAGTCGTGCGGCTTGGACACTAACGCCAGAGGTGGATGCCATGATCGTGGCTTTAGGCGGCAATGATTACCTGCGAGGTCTGGATCCAGCCGTCAGCCGCGCCAACCTCGACGGTATATTGTCAGCAGGGCAAGAGGCCGGAGTTCCGATGCTGTTAGTGGGCCTGTCAGTCGGGGCGAACTACGGGCTGGAGTACAAGCAGGAATTTGAAAGCATGTATGCTGATCTTGCAGTTAAATACGATGTGCCTCTCTATGCGGATTTTGTCGCGGGGCTGCGTGCGGTGGCGGGGATGCAAGATGGCATGACAGAGTTCCTACAAGCCGATGGAATCCACCCTAATTCCGAAGGTGTCTCGGTTATCGTCGCGGCTATGGGGCCGACTGTTCTGAACCTTGTTTCAGCAGTACGATAGTAACGCGCAAAGCAGACTCTGGATGACGATATCAAAAATGGGCGCCGAGACAGGCGCCCATTGAGCAAACTCTTAAATAAAATGCCTTAATCGGCGAGTGTCAGGTTGATCGCGCTCTCACGCCCGTCACGTCCTGCTTCGATATCAAAGTTGACCTTTTGGTCGTCCTTCAGCCCGGTAAGACCGGAACGCTCGACAGCAGAAATGTGGACGAAAACGTCCTTGCTACCACCATCAGGTGCGATGAAACCATAACCTTTGGTGGTGTTGAACCATTTGACAGTGCCTGAAGCCATGTCCTTGTTTCCTTATGTAGACCGCTCGCGGAAGTGCAGCGGATTGGCTCTGTCAAACGAGATCGAGAGACTGGGCCGAAAGAGGAAACAGTGGTCGATAAGTTAACGTCGCACCAACATTATGGCACGGCGCTAGTGAATTTTCAAGAATTTGAGCGTTGCATTGATCACGTCTCGCGAACAATGAAAATGGCGCGCGTTGACCGCGCGCCACATCTTCAAAAATCGTTCGCTTATGCGAGTGCGAGATTAACCGCAGATTCGCGGCCGTCACGGCCAGCTTCGATGTCGAATGTTACTTTTTGGTCGTCTTGCAGACCTGTCAGGCCTGAACGCTCGACTGCGGAGATGTGAACGAATACGTCCTTCGCGCCGCCATCAGGAGCGATAAAGCCGAAACCTTTTGTTGTGTTAAACCATTTCACGGTGCCATTAGCCATCGTGTTTTTCCTTTAGTATCAATGCTGTCCGCGAAATTGCGACAGCTTGGCTTAGTCAGTGTCAAGATCGAGAGACTGTAGCCGAAAGGGAAAACAGTGGTCGAGTTGTGTAACGTTTGCGTGTTCCATGTGGGGCCTAACGCGCTGGAGATCAAGTAAAACTTTTGTAACGGTCGAGAATAAGCGAGAATTAGTCGCTCGGGCGCAGACCGATTTGCCGGAGAATTGATCGATACATCGCCGTCCATCATTTAGCAGTTGGGCAGGTGCCCAGCATCAGTATTGGAACATATTAGGACGATTTCGGAAGGGAAGCTTGGAGGAGGATGTGTCCGCTTCATTCGCCGAAGCGACCTAGTTCAGCAAAAGCCGTATAGACGCGCGCACGAGGTTCCCAAAGGCACGGCTGCTGTTCGCGCTGAGCATGTCTCTTGTGAGAAACGCAAAGTTAACTTACTCTGGTGTGGGGGACATTGCTATTTTTAGGGGCCAGTATGAAATATTCTACTTTGGTGAGCGCAGCCTTGATAGCCGTTGCGTCTCTTGCCACAACGGTCAATGCTGAAAATCACGTCGGTCTGTTTGGTGGTGAAACAACCTACGCAAGCGAAGAGTGCAACAAAGACCCTGAGTACCTGACTGAAAATGACATTGTCTGCACGGCTGTTTTTTCAAGCACACGGGTTTGGGATTTTCTAGACAATTTGCAGCGCAGAATAACTTTGCCAGAGCTGGCAGAGCTTAATCCAGGTTTGGGCGAAATTGATTTTGAAACAGTGATTAGCGGCATTACCTTCGTCAGGGTCCGGTAAGCGGGGCTTCGGTTTCACGACCGACGCTTCTGCGCGGCCCAGCCCATTTCTGAGCATCACACAGTGAATTATGGACGCTGCTTCTTGCTGCCAGACAGAGCAGGTTTCTCAAAGTTGAAACCATTGCTCTGCTGCAGGTCGTTTCGCGGTTGATGATCTCTTAGCGGACAAACTTCTTGTGTTTCATCCGCTTCGGCTCAAGAGCATCTGCACCAAGACGCGACTTCTTGTCTTCTTCATAATCCGTGAACGCCCCTTGGAACCATTCAACATGTGCATCGCCTTCGAAGGCGAGAATGTGCGTGCAGATGCGGTCTAGGAAGAAGCGGTCGTGGCTGATGACCACGGCGCAACCTGCAAAGCTGACCAGTGCATCTTCGAGCGCTCGCAAGGTTTCGACGTCGAGGTCGTTGGTCGGTTCGTCAAGCAAAAGGACATTGCCGCCGGACTTAAGCAGTTTCGCCATATGCACTCGATTGCGTTCACCGCCAGAAAGCAGGCCGACTTTCTTCTGCTGGTCGCCACCTTTGAAATTGAACGCCGAGCAGTAGGCGCGACTATTCATAGAGGCATCACCAAGTTCGATGATTTCCGCGCCCCCGCTGATTTCTTCCCATACGGTTGTATCAGGGTTCAGCGCGTCGCGGGACTGGTCGACATAGGACAGCTTTACGGTATCGCCGTATTCAACGCTGCCCTCGTCCGGTTCGGTTTGACCCGTCAGCATAGAGAAAAGCGTCGATTTACCCGCACCATTGGGCCCGATAACCCCGACGATGCCACCAGGAGGAAGATCAAACGTCAAGTCTTCGATCAAGAGCTTGTCGCCCATCGCCTTTTTCAGACCGTCAACCTCGATCACCTTGGACCCAAGCCGGGGGCCGTTGGGAATAATGATCTGGGCGCGGCCCATCTTTTCACGCTCTGACTGGTTCGCAAGATCGTTATAGGCGCTGATCCGAGCCTTTGATTTGGCTTGCCGTGCCTTTGCGCCTTGCTGCATCCATTCCAATTCGCGTTGTAACGTCCGCTGTTTGGATTTGTCATCTTTGGCCTCACGCTCAAGCCGTTTGGCTTTGGCTTCCAGCCAGCTGGAATAGTTACCTTCGTGCGGAATGCCTGAACCGCGGTCGAGTTCCAAAATCCAGCCCGTAATAGCATCAAGGAAATAGCGGTCGTGGGTTACGATCAAGATTGTCCCTTTGTAATCAATTAGGTGCTGTTGCAGCCACGCGATAGTTTCCGCGTCCAGGTGGTTGGTCGGTTCGTCAAGAAGCAGCATGTCAGGCGCATCAAGCAACAGCTGACAAAGAGCAACACGGCGTTTTTCACCACCCGAGAGGGTTGTGACGTCTGCATCGTCAGGGGGGCAGCGCAGCGCCTCCATGCTAATATCGATTTGTGCATCAAGATCCCAGAGGTTCTGGCTGTCGATCTCGTCTTGCAACTGCGCCATCTCGTCGGCTGTTTCATCCGAGTAGTTCATGGCGACTTCGTTGTAGCGATCAAGAATCGCTTTTTTGTCTGCTACACCCAACATCACATTTTCGCGCACGGTGAGGGTCGCATCCAGTTCAGGTTCTTGCGGCAAGTAACCCACGCGCGCACCTTCTGCGGCCCATGCTTCGCCTGCAAAGTCTTTGTCTTGGCCTGCCATGATCCGCATCAGCGTGGATTTACCGGTGCCGTTCACACCAACGACGCCGATTTTCACGCCGGGCAGAAAGTTCAGCCGGATGTTTTCAAAGACCTTTTTGCCGCCGGGATAGGTTTTGGACACACCGTCCATGAAGTAGACGAATTGATTGGCTGCCATTGGGAATGCTCCGCAGAATGCTTGGATTTGGCTCTAGATAGCTGGGGTGAGGCGCAGGGGCAATGCGTTGCGACTTAGAGCCCGATCTTCATACCATCTTTGCCCAGAAAGAAAGGCCCATCCCAATGCTGGCGGATGGCGTTTTCCCAATGCTGATCGGTGAAATCAGGGTCGCCATCCGGGACCATGTGGTTCAAGGCCAACTTCTTCACGCCAGCATCACGCGCGATCCGCCCCACGTCAGCGGCATCTGTATGGCTGCGCATGATGTGAGTCCGCAAGCGTTCGTCTCCGTTTGTCATGCGTGCGCAAAGCGCTTCGACGCCTTCACGCAACATGGCTTCATGCACCAACAGGTCGGCGCCTTTGGCGAAAGTGGCCATTTCGGGCATATAGGCGGTGTCACCGGAAACCACGACGGACTTGCCATTTGCTTCAAACCGCAGCGCGAAAGTGTCGGTGATGGGTGGATGGACGTTGCGCATTACGTGCAGCGTGATGTCGCCAAATGTCATCTTGTCTTCAACGACTTGAATACTGGCTAGCACGTCAAAATCGCAGCGCCCTTCGTCGCGGATACGCAGATCAATATCAAAGCGCATGCTGTCTTGGAAACCGGTCCAATAGGTGTCCAAGCCTTTGGGGCCGATGACCGGAATCGAACGGTTCAATCCCGCAGTCCATGCAGTGTGAAAGAAGGGGCCCAACTCAAGATAATGATCGGAATGCAGGTGGGTGATCACAATCAGGTCGATGTCCGTGAGCGCAACACCCTGATCACAGATGCCGCGACAAACACCCAAGCCCGCATCAATAAGGATCGTTTTGCCAGCGAGCCTTAGCAGCATGGAGGTAGGCATATTGGAACCGGGCCGGATGGCGGGGCCACCTTTAACACCCAAAAGGGCTAGAGTGTTGGACATCAGCGTACTCTCATTCTGGTGCGTTTACCGGAGAGACTAGCTGGTACCTGGCTAAAGCCCAATCAGGAACTGGAGCGATCCGATGAAAACAGATCTTGCCGCATTACAGCCCGAAGCACGCTAATCAAACGGGTCCAGGTACATGCTGCTGAGCGAGCTGTAATTGAGCTGGGCGTCTGTCCAGCGGGAAAAGTAGAGGTCTAGTTCTGCGCGGCAGCCTCAATTCTATGATGCACAGAGCTTGTTAATGGACGACTCAGCAAAGCGAACAACAGTATTGTCTTCTACTTATTTCGTCCCTGACTGCTCTTAGTATTGCCACTGCTGCTGTTGTTGCTGCCACCATTGTTGCCGCTGCCGTTGTTGTTGCTGCCACCGTTATTGCCGTTGCCGCCGCCGTTATTGCCGTTGCCGCCGCCGTTGTTGCCGTTGCTGCCACCGTTATTGCCGTTGCCGCCGCCGTTGTTGCCGTTGCCGCCGCCGTTATTGCCGTTGCCGCCACCGTTGTTACCGTTGCCAGTGCTACCAGAGCCGCCGCCAGTGCTACCGTTACCAGAGCCGCCGCCGGTGCTACCGCTACCTGAACCGCCGCCAGTGCCACCACCGCCGTAACCACCACCAGAGCCACTGCCGCCGTCACCACTATCCCCGCCGCTGCCGTTACCACCATCACCGCCGCCGTTATTGATTGGTTGGGTTGCCCCCAAGGCAGCGACAACATCTGTCGCAAAGGCTCTGGTCCCATTCAACGTAGCTTGGGAAATTCCTAGTCCAAGTACCACGGTGAGCGCTGCCAGGATTGCAAAATCGACAGTGGTAACGCCGCTCTCATCTTGCTGGAAATTCCGTAAGAACGCATGGGGACCGAGACGATTTCTGTTTTGTGCGCGTCGCGAGATAAAGAGTTTGTTTTTGAAGGTATCTGACAATTTAGTTTTTCCTGCTCAGTCTGAATCAAAATATCAAACGACGCTGGCGCACAGCAGTCGATCTCAATGCACGTATCGCTGGGCTGTGTGGTCAAATGAGGGCCCAATTTAGGAAAACAGCTCTAAATTGTGACCATCTCATGAATTGTCGCGTTCAAATAGAAACCGCTGCCAGAGCCGCCCCTTTGTCAGTCAAGACTTGAAGCCGTTTCATCCCGCAAAGAAGGCCTCAATGCGCCCTGCATCCAATGCTCTGCCGTTTTCGAGTGTTTCTATCCATGGAGATTGCAGAATTCGGAACTTCTTACTCAATGCAACCATTCACCAACAAAAAAGGCCTCGCGATTGCGAGGCCTTTTCTTTTCGATGGTGCTGCGTCTACTGTGGGATGTCGCCAGTGATGCCTTCAACGTAGAAGTTCATACCAGCCAGCGTGCCGTCATCAGCGATCTCACCATCAGCCAGCCAGACAGAACCGTCTTGCTTGGTGATCGGGCCTGTAAACGCGTGGTATTCGCCGGTGCGCAGACGCTCAATCAGTGCCTCGGCAGAGGCTTTGATCTCGGCCGGGACGGCGTCGGAAATCTCGCCGATGCCAACCATGCCTGGGCCGATGCCGTCCCATGTGTCAGTGCTTTCCCATGTGCCATCCATGACCGCTTGTGTGCGCGCGATATAGTAGGGTGCCCAATCGTCAATGATGGACGAAACCCGTGGGAAGGGTGCGAACTCGGACATGTCAGAGGCCTGACCGAAGGTCACAACATTGCCCGCCGCCTGAGCAGCCGCTTGTGGTGCCGTCGAATCGGTGTGCTGCAAAATCACGTCAGCGCCCTGCTCGATCAGAACGCTGGCAGCTTCGGCTTCTTTCGCAGGATCAAACCATGTGTAGGCCCAGATGATCTTGAATTCCACATCAGGGTTCACTTCCTGGGCGTGGATGTAGGCAGAGTTGATGCCGCGGATGACTTCTGGGATCGGGAAGGACGCGATGTAGCCGATGATGTTGCTTTCGGTCATCTGACCAGCAATGTGGCCTTGAACTGCGCGGCCTTCGTAGAAGCGTGCAGAGTAGGTAGAGACGTTATCAGCGCGTTTGTAGCCTGTCGCGTGCTCGAATCGCACGTCAGGGAATTTTTCAGCCACTGCGATCGTTTGATCCATATAACCAAAGGACGTTGTAAAGATCAGGTCGGCACCTTGCAGTGCCATCTGTGTCATCACACGCTCGGCGTCTGGGCCTTCTGGCACGCTTTCAACAAAGACGGTTTCGACTTTGTCGCCGAAAGCTTCTTCAACGGCCAAGCGGCCTTTGTTGTGCTCATATGTCCAGCCGCCGTCGCCGATTGGCCCGACATAGACAAAACCAACAGTCGTTGGTTCGTGACCGTCAGCAGCGGCCCCTGTTGCAAGGCCCAGTGCGAGTGTTGCACCAGCCAGTAATGTTTTCATTGTCATGTGTTTCCCCTTGGTGGTCTTGTTGTCGCCTCAACGTGAGGCATGGAAAGATTGGCCCAGTGACCCGGGCGCACGTCCGGCCCGCATAATAACCAGAACCGCGATGGTGGCCAGATAGGGTGCCATAGAAAGATACTCGACCCCGATAGCGACACCTGCTGCTTGCAGGTTCAACTGTAAAACGGTCACCCCGCCAAACAAATAGGCACCCAGCAAAAGGCGGCCCGGCCGCCAGCTGGCGAACACCACAATGGCCAGTGCGATCCAGCCTGCTCCGGCCGTCATGCCTTCGGTCCATTGGGGCACACGCACAAGGCTCAGATAAGCCCCACCCAGTCCAGCACAGGCACCGCCAAACATGATGGCCAGCATCCGGACACGAACAACATGGTACCCTAGCGCATGAGCCGCTTCATGGTTTTCACCGACTGCACGCAATATCAGACCAGCACGGGAATATTTCAGAAATGCCCAAACAGCACCAACGATTGCCAAGCCAACATAGACCATTGGATCATGCTGGAAAATAATGGGGCCAATCACGGGAATATCCCCCAAGAGCGGAATGTCCCAATCAGGGAAACTGGGCGCTTTGATCCCGATATAGCCTTGGCCCATCAGGGCAGAAAGACCGAGGCCAAAGAGCGTCAGCGCGAGGCCGGTGGCAACTTGGTTCGACAGTAAGAACTGCGTCAAGAAACCGAAAATTAGGGAAAGCAGCGCTCCGCCAATTGCGGCACCTAAGAAGCCCAACCAAGGTGAACTGGTCCCGACGGCGACTACAAAGCCGCAAACGGCGCCGGTGATCATCATCCCTTCAACACCAAGGTTAAGGACACCTGCGCGCTCGACCACCAGCTCTCCGATGGCAGCCAACAGAATTGGGGTCGCTGCAACCATCAGCGAGGCAAGCAAAAGGATAGGGTTGATTGAGGAGAGGTCCATTAGCAAATCTCCCTTGGTTTCAAAGCCATGAAAGCGCCTCCTCGGGCAACACATGCACGACTGCGAAGCCTGTCATCAGCCCGAAGATCCAGCCAAAACGAACAAACCAATGTGGTTTCCCCGCTCTTGCCCTGTTCTTCGCGGCCATGACCCCTGTACCCCATCCAATGCGGTCAAAGAAACGATGCAACGCATTATCAAACAATAGCACGAGACCGAAAAGACCGGCGATAAACGCGGTAAAGCCAAGCGCAACCCACCAGCCGGTCGATCCGGCCAATTCGACCACATTGGCAGCTGCCATACCCAAAAAGAACCCTATAGCAGGCCGCGCTATTCCATTGATGATATCTTCGAAGCTCATGCGAGTTTCCTTCCCCAACTGATGCGGTAATTGGTCAACACATCCACGGCCAAGAGGAAGAACAACAACATGCCCTGCAAAATCTGGATTGCAGCGATTGGCAGCCCAAGATTGGATTGGGCAATCTCGCCGCCAATATAGGTCAGCGCCATAAGCCCCCCGGCCAGCAAGATACCAACAGGATGTAGGCGGCCCAGGAAGGCCACGATGATTGCGGTAAATCCATAGCCTACGTTAAAGTCGATGCTGATCTGCCCTGCGGGGCCGGAAACCTCGAACAAGCCTGCAAGTCCGGCTAGTCCTCCTGAAATGGCCATGCAGATCAGGACCAGTTTGCCGGGGTTCACCCCTGCAAAACGCGCGGCGCGCGGGCTTTGCCCCGACAGCCTGACATGAAAGCCAAATATGTGTCGCGACAGCGCAACGTAGGCGACGATCACAGCAATAAAGGCCGCAAGGACACCCCAATGCATGCCACTGCCCGCGATAATCTCAAGATTGGCCGCAGAGTCGTATTGCGACAAATTGCGACTTCCGGGAAAGCCCATCCCGTCTGGATTGCGCAGTGCGCCAAGCGCCATTGAGGCAAGCAACTGCTCAGCAACGTAGACTAACATGAGCGAGACCAGAATTTCATTCGTGCCGAACCTGACACGCAGGATGCCTGGGATCATTGCCCAAAGCATGCCACCAATTGCGCCAGCAACGATCATCAGAGGGAAGATAATAAAGCTTTCCATCGGGTAGAACGCAAGTCCAACCGCGGCACCACAAATAGCTCCGACAATATACTGCCCTTCGGCCCCGATATTCCAAATGCCTGCGCGGAAGCCGAATGACAGGCCAATCGCAATCAGCACCAAAGGTGCGCCTTTGATCAAAAGTTGCGGGCGATAGAACCACGCAAACTCTGAAAACAAAGGATCAAGAAAGATGGTGCGTATGGTCACGAGCGGGTCTTGGCCCAATGCCGCAAAGAGTAATCCGCCAAAAAGCATCGTTAGTGCGACTGCCAGAATTGGCGTCGCGAAAGTCCACCCGCGCGATGGCTGCGGACGCTTCTCAAGCATAATCATTCGCCCAGCTCCGCTATCATCTTGCCCTGAAAACTCCCGGTCGTCATTTTTGCGCCATCGGTCTGAGCGGAAATGGCGACCGGACCCTTACGCATCCACATGCGCCACCTCCATATCATGCGCACCACCCAACATCAGGCCGATCTCTTCCACGGTCAAACCCTTGGCTGGACGTGGATTGGAAAGCCGCCCCTCGTTCAAAGCAGCAAAACGGTCCGATATCTCCATCAGCTCGTCCAAATCCTGACTAATCACGATCACTGCGGTGCCTTTTGCGGCCAAATCCAACAGTGCTTGCCGGATTGCAGCTGCAGCTGATGCATCGACGCCCCATGTGGGCTGGTTTACAACCAGCACTTCGGGCGCTTGCATAATCTCCCTCCCAATCACGAACTTTTGCAGGTTTCCACCCGAAAGCGACCGTGCCGCATTTTGAGGGCCAGGTGTGCGCACATCAAATGCTCCGATGACCTCTTCGGCAAAGGCGCGGGCCTTGCCCCAATGCAAAAAACCTTTGCTGGTCAGCTTTTGCCGCGTCATCCCTGTCAAGACGGCATTCTCCGTTAGGCTCATATCAGGTGCAGCAGCATGCCCCATCCGTTCTTCCGGTGCGGTCAAAAGACCAATCTGGCGGCGGGCATTGGGGGGAAGATGGCCGATTGGTTTCCCTTTGTAGCTGATCATCCCTTTGGCGCTCTTCATTTCGCCGGACAAGGCTGCAACCAATTCGTCCTGTCCGTTCCCTGCAACACCGCCGATGCCTAAGACTTCGCCCTCACGCACCTCCAGATTGATGTCGCGCAACGGCGTACCAAACTGGTGCGGAGCATTTGCACTCAAACCGCTCAAGGCCAGCACTATCTCGCCCGCAGGTTTTTCGGCCCTTTCCGGCACATGCAGCGCAGAACCCACCATCAGCTCTGCCATATCACGGGCCGAGGTTTGGCGCGGATCACATTCGCCCACAACCTCGCCCAGACGCAGAACGGTCGCATTGTCGCAAAGTGCGCGGATCTCTTCCAGCTTGTGCGAGATATAAAGGATCGCAGTCCCCTCAGCGCTAAGTTGGCGCAGGGTCGTAAACAGAATATCCACTTCTTGCGGCGTAAGAACTGACGTAGGCTCATCCATGATCAGCAACTTGGGGTCCTGCAAAAGGCAGCGGATAATCTCGACGCGCTGGCGTTCACCCGCTGAAAGCTCGCCCACAATCCGGGTCGGATCAAGCGGCAATCCATACTGATCAGACACAGTGCGCACGCGGGCTGCAATCTCGGCCTGCGGCGGCGGGTTTTCCATGCCAAGGGCAATGTTTTCGGCCACATTCATCGCGTCAAAAAGTGAGAAATGCTGAAAGACCATCGCCACACCTGCAGCCCGTGCTGCACGCGGTTCAGGCGGTTGGAACGGCTGCCCCTCAAGCGTCATTGTGCCGGTATCGGGCTTCACCAATCCATAGATTGTTTTGACAAGCGTTGATTTTCCCGCACCATTCTCACCCAAAAGGGCATGTACCTCTCCTCGGCCGATATCAAAGGATACGTCCTTGTTGGCGACGACACCGGGATAGGCCTTTGTTAGACCAGACAGACGCAAAAGCGGTTCAGTCATGCAGTGCGCTCCTTTGTCTGCCGATTGCTTGCGCTGATCATCGCAGTTGCGACGCCAAGTGCAATCTCTGCAGGGTGTTTTCCAAGAGATGGATCGCCAATCGGACACGCGATGCGCGATATCTGTGCGTTGCTATGCCCCAATGCCGCGAGCCTTGACCGGAACCGCGCCCATTTGGTCGCCGACCCGATCAATCCGGCGTTGTGAAAGGTATGGTTGAGCGCAGCATGGCAAAGCGCGAGGTCGAGTTCATGGCTGTAGCTAAGAATCAGGTGATCGGCATCGGTGGGTGCATGTTTGACCACCAATGCTGGGTCTGAAGCGACCACCGTCGTGATTTCAGTGTCCGGAAAACGATCGGCGGCTGTATCGACCCACGTGATTTCAAAGTCCGGCAAGGGCGCTATAACATTGACCAAAGCACGTCCAACATGACCCGCGCCGTATATCCAGAGTGGGCGGGTAGGGGGCGTGGTCATCACCTCTGCTTCTTCCCACAGCAAGCTCACTGATCCACCGCAGCACTGGCCGAGGGCTGGACCAAGCGGAATGCTTGCGCTGTGCAGCGCGCGGCCGTCACGGATCATGCGGCGCGCTTGCGCCATGGCGTCCCATTCCAACCTGCCACCGCCAATGGTGCCTTCGGTCCGGTCGGTCCAGACCAGCATTTGGGTGCCAGCCTCGCGCGGGACAGAGCCCGCGGTCTTGGTCACTGTGATGCGGATGGCCGTCATTTGCGGGCCCGCCCAACGGCGCGGAGCACTTCTTCGGCTGTCGCAGGCGCTTGTAGATCGGGGTATGACGGCCCGCAGGCCGCAACGGCGTCGGACAATGCCAAGAATGCAGAAGTGCCAAGCATAAAAGGTGGCTCGCCCACAGCTTTGGACCGATAGATCGTTTGCGCCGGATTGGGTTGATCCCATAGGGCGACATTGAAAATATCGGGCCGGTCCGAACAGGCGGGTATTTTGTAAGTGGCAGGCGCATGGGTGCGCAACCGTCCCTGTTTGTCCCAAACCAATTCCTCTGTTGTCAGCCAGCCAGCACCTTGAACATAACCGCCTTCGATCTGTCCGATATCGAGCGACGGATTCAAAGAAGTCCCTGCGTCATGCAGAACATCTGTGCGCAGAATGCGGTTCTCACCTGTCAGTGTGTCAATGACAGCCTCGGTCACTGCAGCCCCTTGGGCAAAGTAAAAGAAGGGTGTGCCGGTCCCCTTGATGCGGTCCCAAGCCAGATCAGGTGTCTTGTAAAAACCTGTCGCCGAAAGACTTGCGCGATTGAGATAGGCTGTTTTGGCGGCCTCCGCGAATGTCATACGCTCCGCGCCGATCGACACATGTCCATCTTCAAAACGAACCGCTTCGACCAGTGTTTGATGCAGCTCTGCCAAACAAACAGCTATCCGGTCTCGAATAATGTTGCATGCGTTTGCAACCGCCATACCGTTCAAATCCGTGCCAGAGGAGGCCGCCGTCGCAGAGGTATTAGGCACTTTACCAGTATCTGTCGCGGTGATCTTCACATCCGCCACATCAATCCCAAATCGATGCGCGGCCACCTGCGCGACCTTCTGGAACAGGCCTTGGCCCATCTCGGTCCCGCCATGGTTCATATGGACCGAGCCATCTTGATAGACATGTACCAAGGCACCAGCCTGATTGAGATGGGTGAGGGTAAAGGAAATCCCGAACTTGACTGGGCTCAGGGCGATCCCCTTTTTCAGGACGGCATGTGTGGCGTTCCATTCTGCAATTGCCGCACGGCGCGCGTAATAATCCGACGACGCCAGCAAGGCCTCTGTCATCTCGTGCAGAATGAAATCCTTGATTGGCATATGATACGGCGTCGTCTGCACAGTCGCTTTTGGCGAATAAGCCCCACCAAACCGGGTGCCATTCCCCGTCTTCTCATGTTCCAAAATACCTTCGGGGGGGCGCGCAGCGCGGGGGGCAGACAGCCCCCCTCCGTCCATTGCGTCATAGTAATTGCGCTGGCGTACAAGCACAGGATCAATCCCGAGGCTTGCTGCGACATGGTCCATTACCCGCTCGATCCCAAGGACACCTTGCGGTCCGCCAAAGCCACGAAAGGCCGTGGCCGATTGCGTGTTGGTCTTGAACCGGTGCGACGTAATCCGTGCAGTTGGCAAATGATAGGCGTTGTCTGCATGCAGCATGGCGCGATCAGCAACAGGCAAGGATAAATCCAAAGCCCAGCCGCAGCGGGTCATTTGTGTGAAATCAACGCCCGTCAGGCGGCCTTCATCATCAAAGCCGACGTCATATGAAATCCGGAAATCATGCCGTTTGCCGGTGATCATCATATCATCGTCGCGGTCATAACGCATCTTGCAAGGGTGGCCGGTAGCACTTGCAGCGACGGCACAGCTGACCGCTAGCGCATTACCCTGGCTTTCCTTGCCACCAAACCCTCCACCCATCCGGCGGACCTCACAGCGGACTGCATGCATGGGGACACCCAGCGCGTCCGCGACTTTATGCTGGATTTCGGTGGGATGCTGGGTTGAGCTATGGACCACCATATCGCCACCTTCTTGGGGGAGCGCGAGTGCGGCTTGCCCTTCGAGGTAGAAATGTTCCTGCCCGCCCATCTCGATGGTCCCTTGCAGCCGATGCGGGGCAGAGGCAAGCGCTTGTCCTACATCGCCCTTTTCCCAGATGCGGGGTCCCTCCTCAAAACGGCTTTCGGCTGCGATTGCATCATCAATCGTCAAGACGGGTGTCTCTTCGACATAGTCAATCTTGCCTAAACGCGCCGCTTTGCGCGCAGCGAGATGGGTTTTTGCGACGACAAGAAACAGCGGTTGCCCGAGGTAGTGAACAGTGCCGGTCGCCAGCAAGGGCTCATCATGGACCGAGGGCGAGACATCATTGGCAAAGGGCAGATCATCTGCCGTCAGGACCGCGATGACATCAGGTGCGCTCTTCACCTTTGACAGGTCCATCGCGCTAATCTTACCGCAAGCGATTTCTGCCGTACCAAAGGCCAGATGCAGCGTGCCGGCAGGCGTTGGGATGTCATCAATGTAGCGCGCAGCGCCCGTCACATGCAGGGCGGCGGCGTCGTGGGGAAGGGATTTGGCGACGCTCATGGTGTCACCTCCAACACGGATGTGGATTGCCCAGTCATCTCTGCGTAATAACGGTGCAGCAAGTTCCGTGCGACCTCCAGTCGGTATTCCCCGCTAGCGCGCATATCCGACATCGGGGTGTAGTCTTCGCCAAAGAGCTCTGCCGCTGTCGCAATCGTTTCAGTCGTCCAAGCTTGGCCTGTAAGGGCGGCTTCAACCTTATGGGCCCGATGAGGCGTACCAGCCATCCCGCCAAAGGCGATACGTGCGCCGCTGATCATGCCGT
>Ga0316189_10001596_pt1 | contig 22514 bp, 22 predicted proteins | sample LowCovwburrow_MG_FD_204930 | JGI IMG/M metagenome (GOLD analysis project Ga0316189, IMG submission 204930) | Coastal sediment microbial communities from Maine, United States - Lowes Cove worm burrow | ecosystem: Environmental > Aquatic > Marine > Coastal > Sediment | place: USA: Maine... | reverse complement strand
CTATGGTGAGCGAAATAATTCGAGAAAGTCATTGTTTTCAAAGCTACTTTCATTCGTACGACTGCATGGAGCAGGAGGTAGGGCAACGCAGGAGCTGTTGCCGAGTAGATTTCTAATACATAATCCAGGTTTAAAGACTGATAGTCACGTTTTCGAATAACAAACTTTGCATGTACATCACTTTTTTTCAAATTTCACCAAGGAATCTCTATCTGGTATCGTCTTAATGATACGATCGTTAAGGATAAGTACATAATGACAGATGCCGCTAAACAAGAAGTTGAGCTGATTAAACGCTGCCAACAAGGTGATTCAATCGCCTTTGAGCGTTTAATTGTCAGCCACTATGACACCGTATATCGCTTCGCGTATAGATGGTGTGACGACCAACCTAATGCTCAAGACATCACGCAAATTTCCTGCATCAAACTAGCTAAAAATATCAAACTGTTTCGCTTTGAGTCTTCTTTTACATCGTGGCTTTACCAATTAGTAATCAATTGCGCCAAAGATTATTACAAAAGCCCTAGCCAACATAATATTCGTGAGGAACAACACGACAACCTAGAACAGGCCAGCAATTACAGCCAAGACAGCAGCGCCAGCCGCATTTATGCACACCAAATCTTAGAACACATCAATCAACTACAGGGCGATCTTAGAGATGCCTTGATATTGGTTTACGCAAGAGGCATGAGCCACAAACAGGCTGCGGACCAACTCAACATCAAAGAAAGCACTGTCTCCTGGCGAGTACACGAGGCTCGCAAATTATTGAAACAAACATTTAGCTCTACTGGGCTAGAGAGCAATTCAGTTGCTCAAGAAGTAAGAGGTTTAACATGAACGACAAAGAATTTGATAGGGCCTTAAATCAATTATTGGAGCAATCAGCCCCCCAAAGCCATGACCTTAACCGACAGGCAAACATCAAGGCAGCACTCAATGTTTTCAATCAAGAAAACGCGATACAAGAAGAAACTTTAGATAGTTCCCAAGGAATTCCATCTACGGCTCGTCCTAATGGTAACCGAGACACAAACCTCAGCGGTGCGTGGTTCTCGCAAATATCCGATTCCATTAGGAGCTTTTTTATGAATATTTTTAATAATCGTGTGGCCTATAACGCACTGGGCACTTTGGCAATTGCGTTTGTTGCGGTCTCACTGGTATTTGTTATGCCGTCGATGAGAACTGAAACAAGCATTGAAGAGGTCGCGCAAATTGCCGACGACAAGCAAGATGTTATCCGCCCAGATGTTATACCCGCTGATAATCAACTGGCCATTGATAATTACGCCCCTGAACTTCCGTCAAAGATCGAGCCTCTGGCTGACGAAAAGAAGAAGCAGTCTACACCCACTGATTCCTCTACCGTTTCAGGTAAGGGTAAGAAAGCGGAACGTAGGTCCGCTAGGGAGCAAGATAGGATTAGAGCTTATGTCGAGGAAGTGGCTTCCAGCCCACGAGCCAATCTAAAAGCAAACGCTCCTAGACCATTGGTGGCCAGGCCCGCCGTTTCTGATGAGCTACAGGCATTAAGTGCTCCAGCCTCTACGATGCCGCATCCCAGACCAGATGCCGACAGGGCAGCTCCAGCACCAAGATTGGATGAACGCGAAGAATATGCTCAATACCAAAGCGACCCGGTTAAATTAGTGCAGGAAGAACCTGTCTCTACCTTCTCCATCGACGTGGATACGGCCTCATACAGCTTGGTCAGAAACCAATTAAGCAATGGCTATCTACCAAAACCCCAGGCGGTGAGGGCTGAGGAATTTATTAATTATTTCGATTATGACTACCCTATTCCCAGCTCCAAAAAACAACCCTTTGCCAGCAGCATTTCAGTATTCGATTCACCCTGGAACAAAGGTAAAAAGCTTGTGCATATCGGCATCAAGGGCTATGACATCCCTAAAGGCGAAACGCCTGATAGCAATTTAGTGTTCTTACTCGATGTATCTGGGTCAATGAATGCTGCTAATAAGCTGCCCTTGGTTAAGCAATCCATCGGTCTATTGTTAGAGACATTAAAGCCTAGTGACACAATTAGCATGGTGGTTTACGCCGGCGCTGCGGGAATGGTATTGGAACCAACCAAGATTAGTGAAAAGCAAAAAATCAATGCGGCTCTACAAAACCTCAGTGCTGGAGGCTCTACTGCCGGAGGCGCCGGAATTCAATTAGCTTATCAATTGGCGGAACAAAACTTTGATCCAAAGGCGGTCAATAGAATCATTTTGGCGACTGACGGCGACTTTAATGTTGGCGCAAGCAGTAACGAAGATTTAAAAACACTGGTAGAGCGTAAACGAAAATCAGGCGTTTTCCTCTCCGTGCTGGGCTTTGGTCGACACAATTATCAAGACGATATGATGCAAACACTGGCACAAAATGGTAATGGAGTCGCAGCCTTTATTGACAGCTTGAGCGAAGCAAAGAAAGTGCTAGTAGACGAAGCAAGCTCCAGCCTGTTCACCATAGCCAAAGACGTGAAACTTCAGGTGGAATTCAACCCTACAACGGTAAGCGAATACCGCTTAGTGGGGTACGAAACCCGTCATCTGAACCGTGAAGATTTCAACAATGATAAAGTTGACGCTGGAGATATAGGAGCGGGTCACACGGTAACCGCAATCTATGAGATTACTCCCACAGGTTCAAATGCAGCTTCAATCGATAAGCCGCGCTATGCACAAAATACGCTGGGCAATGCCGCAAAAGTTAAATTCGATGAATATGGTTTTCTAAAAATTCGCTATAAATTACCTGGTGAAAGCAAATCAAATCTAATAGAAACAACCATCGCCAAGACCCAAAGCGATTCAAACAAGCAAAGCAAAGAAGCTCAATTTTCAATAGCCGTAGCTGGTTTTGCCCAGCTTCTCAGTCACAACAACAATACTGGCAACTTAAGTTTTGATGATGTAATCGAAATAGCCAACGAAACCAAGGGGTCTGACCCCTTTGGTTATCGGTCTGAATTCATTCAGATGGTTAGAATGGCGAAAATCGCGAAATAGTAAGCTATCTTGGGTTAGCGATAAGTCAATAGTTTGGCAATGTTAACACTCTGATCGCAAATGCTATTTGTATTAATCAACGTGGCATACTAAGCTAGATTAAACCAAAAACAGTTTTCCAATAACTGCATTGAGTTGAGAGTCCTAGAACTGAGTGAAATTTATGGCTCCCAACACCGTGCCCAAATAAGGAGTTAATATGTCCGTCGCAAGAGTAACTGAAATTACTGCATCCTCAACCAAGAGCTTTGAGCATGCGGTAAGAAAAGGCGTAGAACGCGCTAGCAAAACCCTAAAAAACGTTTCTGGTGCATGGGTCAAAGACCAAGAAGTTGGCGTCAAAGACGGAAAAGTAACCGATTACCGTGTGAAGCTGAAGGTGACTTTCGTCTTAGAGGATTAAAAAGTCTTAGAGGATTAAAAAGTCTTAGAGGATTAAAAAGTCTTAGAGGATTAAAAAGTCTTAGAGGACTAACAACCTTCATTTGGAAAAAGGCGGCTACCATTTGCGGGGCCGCCTTTTTTATCAGATGATTGCTGCCAAATAAACAGGACATAGCTTTTGATAAAAGGGCCTCTGAAATGAACTTCTGAGAACAGGACCAGTCACCAGCTAGAGCAACTAATCAACTTTTAATATCTGTATCAAATTCTGCGCATGTTCTGCTGCTGTAATTCCAAGAATAGTCAAGTAACCTCCATCGGCCTGGGATACCAAACCCTTATCAAATAGTCGCTTTGTGGCGGCGATTACTTCTGATTTGGCTGAGGAATGCACTTTAATTCCTTCTTGGTTGGTATTTAAATTGTATAGGGACAATATATTGATCTCTTCAACCATTTCTTTGGTACATGGCATAGTTTCACCTTTTATTAGTTCAATTCTGAGGTTTTTACCCAGCTAGTATGACACAGTTAATTTGCTAGGAATTAGCTTCATACCACTAATAATCGCTAAATCCTCTGCTTGATATTATTTAACCCATCAAGGTTCCGCGCTACACTCAGCACATCGCAAAATAAACGAGCTACGTCTATGCAAACTAAGCTTTTCGCAAGCCAATTAGTCCTTGTTATATTTTTTCTGAGCGGCCCTCAGACAAGCTTTGGCTGGGGTGAGCGTGGTCATGACTTGATTACACGGATAGCGGTGCAAAATTTAGTTGCCGACAGTGGCGACAATTTGGCATTAACACGCCCCTTTGTATCGCGTGATCATATGCTATCGCATCTTTCGAATGCGCCAGATATTGTGTGGCGAGCACCGTATATGAGCGATGAAGAGCGCGCGCTTAACTATCCCACCCACTACATTAATCTGGAACGCGTGTATGACACAGTAAGTTCGATTTCGGATTTGGATTCCAGCTATGCCGACTTTGCGAAGAGAGCCTCAGACAGAGGTCTTGATGCCGCCAAAGAAGTCGGTACTGCACCTTGGCGCGCACTACAACTGTATCAGCTTATGCAAGGGGCTTTTATATCCGCTGCCGCTGCGACAAATAGCGAGCAGATGATTGAAGCGACGAATCAGGCACTACTCTACGGCGGATTAATGAGCCACTTTGTTGGTGATTTAGCTAACCCACATCACACCAGCAGCAATCACGATGGTCAACTGACTGGTAATACAGGCTTACATGCCTACTTTGAATCCGATGTTGTAGCTGCCCTTTCACTAAAACTGGCAGCGCAAGTGGATAGGGAATCGAACACCCGTCTATTGCAAGACAAGGTATTGAGCGCCTACTCCAAGAAAGCTGCGCAAGCTTTGAAGGAGCCTAGCAGCTTAATTCTTGCGCTGGTACTCAATAGCCACACGAATCTAGAACGTCTCACCAAACTCGATAATCGCTATTCAATAATCGAACGGAGTAAAGATAGTCGCACGCCCGCGATGCGCAAACCGCCTAAATCAGTAGTTAGTAAATATGATGATTTCGTCATTGAGCGATTAGCCATCGGCGCTGCAATACTGTCTCAGCTATGGCTTCTAGCTTGGCAAACTGGCGGCGAACCTGACTTATCAGAGTACAGAAGCTATCTCTACCCAGTTAAGCCTGAGTTTATTGCACCCGACTATTAATCATAACGTAAGGTAAACAGTCATAACTTAAAGTGATCCGCCATGACTGAACGCGCTTGAAAGATGCTGGCTCTATTGTGCACCTGCTAACTCTTTAATAATAATACTCCAATGGTCCAAACCATCATAGAAGGCCTTAATTGGCAGCCGTTCGTTTAAACCATGGGCGTACATTTCATCTGGGTTCATAAACACACTCGACATGGCCCAGGTAGGAATGCCTACCGATCGAAAATGCATGCCATCAGTACCACCTGATTCCATATAACCCATAATGCTTACCCCGGGATAGCGTGAATCAACCGCGTTTTTCACCGCCGCCATTACATCATCGCGCAACTCGGAAATGGGGCTCTCAATTGGGTCATCCAGCACTACAAACTCTATGCCATCATTCGCCACCACTGATTGCAATTGCTTCTGCACGTCAGCCACGCTTACGCCGGGGAAAATTCGGCAATTCACTGTCGCAGTAGCGGATTGCGGCAAGGCATTTTCAGCATGCCCACCTCGCAACATAGTGGCAACGCAGGTGGTTCGTGTGGTACCCACGTAGGATGATTCTTTTGCTAGCCTATCTGATGCCGAAGCATCCTCAGGGTTATCGGCGAACCTAAGCATTGCATCGCCCAGCTCTCCGCCTATCTGCTCACCAGAAACTTTGAAGAAGTTTCGGGTCATGGCACTTGATCTAACAGGGAAACGAAATGCTTGGATCTTGCTTAAGGCCTCCGCCAGGTCATAAATAGCATTATCTTCACGTGGCCGAGAACTATGCCCACCAGGATTGCGAACCGTTAATTCAAAACTCGCATAGGTCTTTTCAGCAGCCTGCACCAGATAAGCCACCGCTTTTCCATCTGCTGTCAAATCACCACCACCGGCATCTGAGTTCAAGGCAAATTCTGCATCAGCCAACATTTCGACCTCGTTTGCCAGCATACGAGTGGTGATCATGGTGGTTTCTTCATCACCTGAAAACGCAATTATCAAATCTCGATTCGGCACAAAACCGGCCTTTTTAAGACGGATAAAGGTTGAAGAAATCATCGTTATCCCAAGCTTATTGTCGATGGTTCCCCGTCCGTAAAAATAATTCTCATCCTGCGTAAGCTGGAATGGCGGTCGCTCCCAATCCTCTGCTAAGGCTTCGACTACATCCATGTGACCAAGAAATAAAATTGGTTTCTTGCCCGAAGACTCGTCCCCTCTATACCGAACTACCAAACTAACCGTATTGTCCTTTGGAATTATCTGAATATCATCTTTAGAGAATCCTGCGCCTTCAAACTGTGTTGCAAGATAGGCCGCCATGTTCTGTACTTCGCCCCTGCCAGCAACGGTTGGTATGGAAATCACTTTGGTATAAATCTCCAAGGTTTTCTTAGCATGTTCCGAGCCCCTAAGCGCTTCAGAACTGGCATATGAACTGCTGAAAACCAACAACAGGCTTAGAGCTAGGCTTAAGGAAATGTTTTTTTGCATGATGGATTATCTCTCTTTAATCGTAAACTACTGTTCAAAACGCTATTAAAATCGTAGGTGCTTTACCGTTGCTGCATTATTTATCAACTGACGTAGGCTATCTATCCCTACGGTTACGTGAAATTCGGCAAAATTTTTGGTGATCTTTATATCACTGACTTCAGTCTTAACCCCTTCAGGAATCATGGGCGTGTCGCTAACCAAAAGTAGCGCGCCCGCTGGATACTTATTACTAAAGGCAGCGGAGAAGAAAGTCGCTGTCTCCATATCTATCGCCATCGACCGGGTCTCTCGGAGATATTTTTTGAACTTTTTATCGTGTTCCCAAACTCGTCGATTGGTAGTATAAACTACGCCAGTCCAGTAATCGTGCTGGTGATCTCGGATGGTAGTACTAATCGCTTTCTGCAGCGCAAACGCTGGTAGCGCAGGAACTTCAGGCAGCATATAGTCATTGCTTGTGCCTTCGCCCCTTATAGCCGCAATCGGAAGAATCAAGTCACCCACCGAGTTCTTTTTCTTGAGCCCACCACATTTACCCAAAAATAACACGGCTTTTGGGCTAACCGCGCTTAGTAAATCACAAATGGTGGCGGTATTAGCAGACCCCATACCAAAATTGATCATAGTAATACCGTCAGCCGTAGCACAAGGCATTGGACGATCCTGTCCTACAATTTCAACACCAGCCGATTTCGCGAAAATTTCTAAATAATTACTGAAATTGGTTAGCAAAATGTATTCGCCAAACGCCTCAAGCTCCATGCCCGTATAACGCGGCAACCAGTTTTCAACAATTTGCTTTTTTGATCTCATTTTTGTCATTCTTACTACCTCCTCCATCCAAAGGCTACTCGCAATTTTAAATCCAGATTAACAATTACCTGAACTGTGTACAACATTGACATATATTACAGTATGAACCGTAATGACATAGCCGTTTACGCTGATCAAGATCATCAACAACATGGTAAAATACGTACAATACTGGCTTCTCGACTGAATTATCTAATACAGGAGATATCTGTGATTAAATCCTCACACCGGCTTAGCGCCAACAATTTTCTATATAGCCTAAGCGTTCTACTGCTTAGTGTAGGCATGGCCAACTTTGCATATGCTGAAACGGCCGAGGAGAAAGGCTTGGCAATTGCCAAACAAAGCAAAGCTCGCAACCTCGGCTGGGGCGATTCACAAAGCGAACTCACAATGACCCTGAGAAACAAAAAAGGTCAGGAAGTGGTTAGGAAAATGCGCAGCAAATCTTTAGAAGTCGATGGTGACGGCGACAAGGGATTAACTATATTTGACACACCTTTAGATGTAAAAGGCACCGCCTTTCTCTCGTTTTCACACATCGAAGGAAATGATGACCAATGGTTATTTTTACCCGCTCTAAAACGAGTCAAGCGCATTGCATCGCGTAATAAGTCAGGCCCGTTTCTGAGCAGTGAATTTGCGTTTGAAGACTTATCTTCATTTGAAGTTGAAAAAAACACTTATCTCTATCTTCGCGATGAAGAATATGATGGAATGAATACATCGCTAGTTGAAATGCGCCCGGTGGATAAGCATTCAGGCTACACGCGGTTTATTGTCTGGATTGACTTGGACCACTATCGAGTCCACAAGATCGATTTTTATGATCGCAGAGACACATTAATGAAAACACTGACCATTAAGGATTACTCCTTATACAAAGACAAATATTGGCGCGCCCATAAGCAGTTCATGGTCAACCATAAAACCGGCAAGAGCACCGACATTGAGATCAATAATTTAAGGTTTGATACGGGTCTGACCGATGCTGATTTTAATGAAAATCGTTTGGCGCGTGCTAGGTAAGTTTGCAACAATGGCATTTGGGATTACCAAGCCACAGTTATTGATTGCAGCGCTAATATCGCTGCTATCTCTTGCACCACTCAGCGTAAGTGCTTCGGTAAGTTGGGATGGCAGCATTGAACTCGAACAGCGATATTTCTGGGATGGTCCTGCGGGCACTGACACCAATCGCGGGCAAACTTCGGCTCGCATACAAGCGGAGGTTTTCAAGGAATGGAACAACGCCAATGACAACATCGTTTTTGAACCTTTTTATCGGTATGACGAACAAGATAAGCAACGAAGCCACGCTGATATTAGGCAGCTGATTTGGTCCCATTTTGGAGAAAACTGGGAATTCTCCGCTGGCCTTGGTCGAGTTTTTTGGGGAGTTACTGAGTCTCAGCATTTGGTAGACATAATTAACCAAACAGATGGCGTGGAAAACATAGATGCCGAAGACAAACTCGGCCAGCCCATGATTCGTTTTCAATACTTCAATAATTTTGGTAACTTCGAAGCCTTTGTTCTGCCCTACTTCCGAACTCGGACCTTCGCCGGTAGGGAAAGCCGCTTAAACGGTGGCATCATCGTTGACAATGATCGAGAGACTTTCGAATCAGACGATGAACAGAACAACATTGATTTCGCACTTAGGTACAGCAACACATTGGGTAATTGGGGAGTGGGACTATCATGGTTTTCAGGTACTTCGCGAGACCCCGATCTATTTCGAGAATTCGACCCAAGGTCCTTGTCCACCACGCCCTACTATCCGCAGATTGATCAACTGGGAACGGATATTCAATTGACCACTGGTGCTTGGTTGGTAAAGGTGGAAGCCATACATCGCGACTATAACGACTCTGCATACCAAGACTATGCGGCTGCAACCACTGGTATTGAGTACACCTTCACTGGTGTGTTCGGTTCAAACTATGACATTGGTATGCTCAGCGAGTATTCCTGGGACGAGCGCGATGAAAGGGCAACTTCACTGTTTCAAAACGATGCCTTTGTTGGCGCAAGAATAGCGCTAAATGATATGAGCAGCTCTGAGATTTTATTGGGTATTTCGCACGATTTTGATGATTCAGATAGTCGTGCAATATTCCTAGAAGCCGCAACCAGAATCGCTCCCGCCTTAACCGCCAATATCGAGCTGCGGTACTTTAACTCGGAATCACCAAGCGACTTATTGTTCGGTTTTCGCGACAGTAGCTTTCTGCAAATTGGCTTCGAGTATTTTTTTGATTGAATAGCGTAAACACTTAGGCTGCAAACTCATCTGAAAATAGCGTTAAGGCATTCTCTCTTAATATTGCCGATCGAATTTCCTTCATCCCCGAGTCCTGCGTTGCCAACAGAACTTTAGCCAGTGATGAGCCGAGGTGATAGAACGGCCAATCAGTTCCAAACAATAATCTCTGCCCATCGGTTTTTTGGATCATCTCAATCAATTTTGTTACGCCCTGGCCATGCGTATCAAACCAAGCATTGGAGTATTTAGACGCCATATCCAGCATTGCGTCGCCATCACGAGCACCAGAATGGCCCAATACAAACGGCAAATTTGGGAAATTAGCTATTGCCGCTTCATAGTGCCTAGGCATTGCATAAGGGTGAGATGATTCGGGTTCAATGCCAGCCCTGCCACCATGAAAGAATATTACTAAGCCCAGGCGCTCAGCCTCGGCATAGACTTCCATCATGCTGTCATCATTGGGATAGAATCGTTGTACCGTGGGGTGCAATTTTAACACCTTTGCCCCTTTAGCCCCACTCGCTGCATATAAACGCATTTGTGCAATGCGTTGTTCATCTCTAGGGTGAACTGAAAACCCAACATGTAGCCGCGAGGATGATGATGACTCTGTAACCGCACTGCGCCATTGTTCGGTGAGGTCATCGCCAAACCATAGCCCTAACTTAATCGGCAACACCATCGCGTGCTCTATGCGCATACTATTCATTTCGCGCAGTAAGTTAGGGATAGTATGAGTCCTCGCGGCAGGACTTCCCCATACTCCCTGAGCAAGCATGTTGCGCTGTAGTTGTTTTAGCCCATTTTTCGAGAAGTTGTGATTCATATAACCATCTAAATCGAGATCACAGGCATCGGCTTCAACATCACAGTCTAATAAATGCCGTACTCGCTGGCTTGTCGCATTCAGGTCAAGCTTGGGCTTCAAAAGCACCGTCATTCCCAAATGGCAATGTGTGTCGATGGCCATGGGTATGCTGTCATCAACACACTGCAAAACACCAGCGGGATCAAGTTCAAACCAAGGCAACTCCGCCAAGCCTCGATACCCTTTAAATCGCTGAACACCCAATGGGCCTTTGCCTGTTTGTTCAGCTTCATCAAGACGCTGCTTGGCCAGCAAATCAATATCAGCTTGAGTATATCTTTCAGATAACTCTGGCGAGCCTGAGCAAGCAGAAATAGCCACTAGGCTGGCTGCTAAAAAATTACGCCTCTGAATCGGGTTCGCCATTTCGTTAAATATTCTGTTAGCTATTAATACAGTGGGTCTGTCGGATAATGAATTATGCTAGTACGAAAGCACCACTTTGGCCTATTTTTCCGAAAATTTTCGAGCAATGGAACAACCATTACGTCTCAAATTATCAAAAAACTAGTCTCAAACTCCCACTTTCTCCTGACGCAAATCATTATCCGACAGACCCACAGTCTAAAAGAATATCAACGATGTGACAATTCAGCACGATTCAAAGCAAATAAACAATAGGGCTAATCGGGAATGCTAACCTGACCAACTACATTTTTATATCGAATTCCGCCACTGCCATCACGCTCAACGGTAAAGTTACCACCCACATCTTTAACCTCAATCGATCCGCTGCTATCACGCATTATCAAAACATCCTTGCCGATATGCTTGGCTTCAATTTCGCCAGAGCTGTCGGCTCGAACAATTAGACTTTGCTTAATATCCGTAACGTAAATACCGCCTGAGCTATCGGTAATCCGCACATCACCACCCACTTCCTTTATGGTGAGCGCTCCAGATGAATCACGCACATCAAGGTCACCGGCTATCTCCTTGATATCCAAAGATCCAGAAGAATCAGTGATTTTTAATTCCGCCACGTTTGAAATTGAAGCCTCACCACTGCTGTCTTCAACATCAAGCACAGCATTCACAGGCACAGTTAAACTGAGATTAATTTGGGCGCGGTAATCATCATTGAACAGCGATCGGGTAGGGAAGCCCGTTTCAATTCTAGCTTGGCCAGACCCCACCTCCGACAATACATCCATCTTCGCTAACACATCTTCGTCTGAAGCGCAGAGTTCGGCATTTATTTGAATGTGCTTAACTCCGGGTTCGCCTTCGATGTTAAGCGAACCCGCTCCAGCCTCGACAAATATTTTGCTAACACCCTTAAGTTCTACATTTTTCTCAATAGTGCGTGAATACTCACAGTCTCCGGCAAACGCCAAAGGACAGGAAGTGGTTAGAAAAAACAAGGCGATTATTTTTACCTTTCTCATTAGATTCTCCGATTCCAATTAATTCAATTCATGTACATCTTGAGGCCTCGGCATAACTAAGGGGCGAAAAAAAATAGGCTAAGAGGTCTCCAATTGAGGCGGAAAACGCAGTTAATAGCGAGCTATTGACAAGTTTTTCAACGAAAAGTGGGGGCGTCTTAGTCATTTTTATTGGTTCATTTAGTTATGCTGAGGTCTCATCTTACTATTAGATGCTAAAACGCTCCCTTTGGTTCAAATTGTCGAGACAAATATTTGAGAAATCTCGCCGGGTCTGAGTTAATCTTAGCCTTGAGCCGACAAACAACAGTCTTGAACTAACTAAACTAGTAGCCCTGAACCTAAAAACATTAGCATAACCATGAAAACTATAAAAACAATTATCTTAAGTGCTCTCATTTGCAGCTCTTTAACTGTATTCAGCCTTGTCTCCGCCACTCAATCGAGCGATGATGAATCAGCCATTATTAATGCCATTGAGTCTATGTGGGCCGCCACTGAAGATGGCAACCTTGAAGACTATCTGCAGTACATCCATCAGGACTATTCCCTGTTTGGCGAGAGTGATGTCTATCTGCATAAAGGCAAGGACAAGGAGCGAAGAGATATCGCCGACTTTCTAAGTCGAGCCAAGGTAATACGCAGCTTCATGCATCAACCGGAAGTCACCGTTCGGGGAGATACCGCATGGATAACCTATTATTGGAGTGATGCTGGCATAAGCTCTGGAGTGCGTTATACATCTAGAGGCAAGTCGACACGCATCTTTGTTAAAGAAGATGGCAAATGGCTATGCATACACTCCCACTTCACCGAAACGCCGTAATTCCAACTAATGCGAAAAACCTTAGGTAATAAAATGTCATACAACACTTTAGATTATTCGTTAGTCGACAACATATTGACGCTGACACTTAACCGCCCCGAACATATGAACTCCTTCACGGTGGAAATGGCAAATGAGTTGATTCTAGCTTTTGATCGAGCAAGCGAAGACGATGAGGTTAGAGTTATAGTGGTAACAGGAGCCGGTAAGGCATTTTGCGCTGGCATGGATCTTACTGCGGTAGGCAACGTTTTTGGTCTAAGCGAAGACATAGAGCCAACTGTGGCAGACATGAACGATCGACTGGAAGAACAGGAAATTATCGAAGGCGTAAGGGATACTGGCGGCCGAGTTACGCTAGCTATCTACGATTGTAAAAAACCAGTTATTGCCGCCATCAATGGCGCAGCGGTGGGAATTGGCGCCACCATGACTTGCGCCATGGATATACGAATCGCCTCAGAAAAGGCGCGAATCGGATTCGTATTCAACAAAATTGGCATTACACCTGAGGCCTGTTCAACTTGGTTTCTACCTCGAATTGTCGGCATGTCCAACGCTCTAGAATGGGCCTATACCGGTGAAATCCTAGATGCACAAACGGCGCTGGATGGTCGTTTTGTGAGATCCATTTCCAGCCCTGAAACGCTGATGTCAGATGCCTATGAACTGGCGGCCAAGATAGCTAAACATTCGCCAGTCTCCTTGGCTCTTACACGGCAGATGATGTACCGAAACTCAGCCAAAAATCATCCGATTGAAGCGCATAAGATTGATTCTCTCGCAATGCACCATGTCAGTCGCCACGATGGCAAAGAAGGTGTGGCCTCATTTTTAGAAAAGCGGGCGCCAAACTTTACCGCCAAGGCATCTTCTGAGATGCCAGACTTTTATCCTTGGTGGGAATAGAACCGCAAAAACTGCAGAGACTCACCTAAACACATCTGACCTAAGACCTCGAACATGAAACCACAAATGCGCAAAATTATTCTTACAAGTCTTCTACTGTTTTCCAGCCACGCGGCCATGGCTGATAAAAGCGATTTCAAAACTGGCCCAGTCATCGAAGCCTATGGCGAAAATGCAATAATAAACAACGGCCTGACGTCACCTGAAACACAAAACTTCAAAGTACTATTTGATGTATCCGACAAGAATGACAGTGATAAGCCGCACAAGGGTTTTAACACCGTTGCACGATTTATTAATATGCATGTACGCGCTGGAGTGCCATTAGAACAACTAGATGTGGCAATGGTGATACATGGCGGTGCGAGCTTTGAGTTGATGGCAGCAAACGCTTATAAAAAGCGTTTTGCCAAAGACAATCAAAGTGCCGACCTGCTCAAATCACTGATTGATGCCGGGGTTAAGGTAGTGGTTTGTGGTCAATCTGCTAGCTATCATGAGATTACCACCGATGACTTAGCCAAGGGCGTCGAAATGTCGCTTTCCGCCATGACAGCAAATGCACTACTCCAACAACAAGGTTTTACTCTGAATCCATTCTGAATTGAGATGAGCACACATGACCTTTGTAATAAGTAATAGGAACTTTTTAGAATTATGTTAGTAAGCGTATGTATTGGAGCCAACGATCTTGTAACAGCAGGCCTGTTCTACGACAAAGTTCTGGCAACAATTGATATGCAACGCACCATCGAAATCGAAGGTGAAATTGGCTATGGCCCAAAGGGCGGTATAACTTCGCTTTGGGTTCTCACCCCCTTTGATGGCAACCCAGCCAGCCACGGCAATGGCACACAGTTGATATTTCAAGCCGCAGACTCAAATAGCGTTGATGCGTTCCACAGCACAGCAATCTCATCGGGTGGAACTGATGAAGGGCCACCTGGGCCTCGCAGTTATCGCAAAGGCTATTATGGTGCCTATTGTCGGGACTTAGATGGAAACAAACTTCATGTGTTCTATCTACCTGATTAATCTATATCTGTTATCACAATCTGGAGCCCGTCAATTTCACATCGGATCTCGCCCAGATTCCATCAAACTTGGTCTGTACTTTAGCCGCCTCTGCATTTTTACCCTGCGCCTGTAGGCTTTGAATCAATCCAAACATCGACCATCCATTGCGCGGATAGCGTCGTAAGTCTTCTCGATAAACCGTTTCAGCGCTAGCATTCTTTCCGTCTTTCAAAAGTACTTCGCCAAGCGACTGTCGTGTTGGGTAATACCAAAATGGTGGTTCGGTATACGGCAGTGAATCTTGTGCTGCTACCGCCTTCTCAAAATAATCAATAGCAGAAGCATGGTCATTCTTGGCCATTGCAATCTCACCCATCAATAGATAATCTGCGATCTTCAACACGGTGCTCGCCGGATAGTCATTTCCATCAAGAAACAAAATCTTTTCAGTCTCTTTTAAAGGTACCAGTGCTTCTCGTTGTTGTACGGCGCTGGCAACATCGCCCTGTCTTGCAAAGGCTACACCTCTTGCGTATCGCCAAATTCCATTTGAAAACTCTAACTCACTGGTGGGCTGAGGTTCAGCAAGCACCTCATCCCATTTTCCAAATTGAGTGAGAGCCAACAATGGGATGGTATGAAAAAACTCAACTGTTGGAAATTGCTCAATTTGTTCCAAGCGAATGTTGGCGGCAACTTTGCGCGCTGCTTCTATGGATACTTTGCTTCTACCTTCCATTGACGAGGATGCCCATAAAAAGTGAATATTGTGAGGATAGTAAAGTGCCGGATAAAACCCTTGGGCATTACACTGCGCAATATAATCCTCATCAACCTTGGCTGCTCTAACATTTGCTTCTGAAGCATCGTGATAACGCCCTATTCGCCAATATATATGCGATGGCATATGCACCAAATGACCAGAACCAGGCACTAAATCTGCCAATGCATCAGCAGCGAATTCTGCTCGCCCCGGAGAAGATGACGCTTCAACAGCATGAATATAAAGATGTAAGGCCAAGGGGTGTTTCGGACTTCTCTGAATGATTTTTTCCAGAGAATCAATCACCGCGACGGTATCTTCTTTCGCACTACCATCATCGGACCAGTAGTCCCAGGGCATGGTGTTCATTAACGCTTCAGCAAAAATAGCCGCAGCATCGTCATCCTCTGGGTACTTCTGAGTAAGAGCCCTCATCTTTTCGGCATAAGCTAAATCAAGTGGGCCCCTGTCTGTCTCTGGGTTGCCATCGTAGCGAGCCGCTAAAGCATCAATATAGTCTTGTTCCTGTTCGCTAGCGTTGCCCTTGAACTGAATTGCCTTTTGTAACGCAGCAAAAGCTGAGACACGTTCTTCAGGGGACATGATAGCCTTTCCCTTGCTGGTCACATTTATGTTGGGACCAGTGGCAAGCGCTTCACCCCAGAAACACATGGCGCAATTTGGATCAAGGATTTGTGCGGCTTTAAATGACCGTATCGATTCAGCGTGATTGAACCCGAAGGCCAGCACCATAGCTTGATTAAAATATCGTTGGACTATCGGGTCTGTAGTACTTATTGGATGATCAAAGTCGCCCATTCCATCAAAGATGGGAGCTCCTGCACGCTCAATAACTTTACTATCCACCGACATTTCATTTGGTGTTTGTGTATTGTCTTTTGCGGCATGGTTCTTCGGATGAACGCAGGCTGTAATGATACTTACAAGACAGATATAAAATAATAGTTTAATAGACATGCGATGACCTCCTTGGTATTTTGTAATATAGGTTACGCTGCCTATTCGTCTGGGTCAAACTGAATAGCCCTTCAATAGGAACGTGTTTCAGCTTTATCCACGCAGGAAAAACTGTCAATAACGAGATACTTAGACAGATATCTCGAAAGCCACTGTCGGCACTGATATCACTACTATGAAAAATTGCCTACTAAAAATATTGCTTATCGCTTGGTGCTATTCGATTACATTTATACCAGCTTCAGCTCAACAGTTGCTAGTAGAAGAGTGGTCGATAAGCGATAAATTCAGCATGCCAGAATCAGCGGCGTACGACGAAATTGGAGAACAAATATTTGTTTCAAACGTCAATGAGTATGCCAAGGATGGGAATGGTTTTGTTTCAAAGGTATCCGCCGACGGCCTTGATATAGAACTGCAATGGTTATCAGGTCTCAACAGCCCAACTGGCTTAGCGGTGCATGATCGCCTTCTGTATGTGGTTGATTTTGACGAGCTGGTAGTTGTTGATATAGATCAACGTCGCATCATCAAAAAAGTCCCTGCGCCGGATGAAAAGCCATCACTAAACGATGTAGCAATATCTGATTCTGGCCAAGTATTTGTGTCAGGCAGTTCAAGCAATAGCATTTATGAATTAAAGAAAGACCAGCTCGAAGTATGGAAGCATGACGATTCCCTACTTAAACATGCAAACGGCTTAATTGTTAAAGACAATATGCTTATTACCGGTGGATTGAATTGGCTGGTATTTGATTTGACCTCAAAGCAACTCATTGATGGGTTTAAACAACCATCACCCGTAATTCAGGAGATTGATGGCATTACCCCAGACGGTTGCAATGGATATTTCATCACGCTGCTGGACGACCAAAGGATATGGCGGGTTGGCTCATCAGGGCGAGCCTCTGCGGTGTCAGACCTAGCCATAAATGGCATCGACATCGATCATCGGCAAAGCAAACTCTATGTGCCTACTGTCGGGGGCGGTCTAAGCGTGTTTACAATTGAAAGCACTTGCGAGTAAGTAAACGAAAAACCGTTTGCTGCCAATTTGCACTCGGGATCAATATTGACCTAGGTACCTGGCTTTGAAGAACTGGGTTTGCTAGCACTGTGATGCACGGTCAATTGCGGGAACGGAATTCCCCAACCCTTGTCATTACAAGCCGCCACACAGGCTTGCTGTATGGTTCGTTCGATTCGATAAAAATATCTCGATGCCTTTGACCCCAATAGTGCGATGACGATGTAATTAAGCGACGATTCGTCAGCTTTTTCAAACTCAACTCGTACATCAATCTGTGCAGTATCCAAATTGGCTTCTTCCAAATGGGCTAGCACATAACGCTGTAGAGTACTTGGCACTTCATCTAGTGCTATGGCCTGTAACTCATAGCCTACTCCAAAGTGATTGGTTATTCGAATCTGCTTTGATTTAGACAGATTAACCATTCCTGCGGAAAAATAGTCTGATGTCGGTATCAGCTTATTGGTACCTTGGGCACTTTGAAGTTCGACAACAACTGGCGTTTGCCGTATGACCTCATACAGACGCTTATCGCTATCTAGCACCCAATCCCCTATCGAACTTGGGAACCATTTTTCTTCCGTGATCGGCCTTGACGCCATATCCTTAAGTGCATCTAGAGGTAGTCTTAATGTTCCGTGAATCTCAGGATTGGTAAATTTTGAAAAAATGTTTATTGACGCAACGCGCCACGGTACGCCATTAATAACCACCTGTTCGTGTTCACGCACACTGCCAATATTAAGCAACAATCGGCTCTCCGCTACAAATCGTGGCAGAAGATTCTTTAATCCCAATGCGCCCGCGAACAAAAGCGCCATGGTGATAACCAGCAGTAGTACATCGCCACGAATAAAGAACACCATTAGTATTGCTACTACAATCAATAGAGCTGTAAGTAACTTTTGCGCATACGCCACAACCCGATATGTGGTTCTGCTGGCGTGTTTGGCCGACGATCTACCCCGCCTATCAAATATTTTTCTCAAACCATGAAAGAGTAGCCAAATAAGTAGGGAAACACCTACCGCTATCAAAATTGTCAGTCCGCGGTCACGGAAAAAATTAAGCAAACCGTCCTTTAAGCCTATTAACCAATTGCTACCGCCATTATTCATGCTACTTAGCTGATAAAGAGCTAATTGCTCATGACGCGCCGCATCTTCTTTGCTTTGCTGCCATTTCTCTCTGACGCCCCTCAGCATTTGTACTTGATTCTTTGAGGGGTCGTCTGCAAGTAAGCGATCTATCGAAGAAATCGCTTGGTCTGCCTTCATTACTGTCTTCTTCTGCGTAGCAATCACATTACGAAGATTTTCTTGCTTTCTCGGCCGTTCTGTCAAATCCCGCAAATTGCCAAGCAAGGGTTTCACAATAAGAGCTAACTCTTCTTGCCATGTCAGCGCTTGTTCTTCGATATCCAGAATGTCGAGATTAATACTACCAATGGCAATTTGCTCAAAACTTTTATCTAGTGTTTCAAGCTGTTCTGTAACCGCCGCAATCTCAAGCTCCAACTCAGCATTGTTAACATCCCTACGTCGCTTTGACTTCAGCGACTTGAGCTCTTGGGCTTTCCGTTTGATGGCGCCACTTAGCTCTTCAAGCTCGTCGCTTTTACTTATTTCTTCAAGCTGGACTGGCTCAAGTTGCTGAGTTTTATCTTCGCTACTAGAGTCGTCCTCCTGGGCTAAGGCATAATCGACCCCATTCAATGCGAACACGAGCACTGAACCAATAATCAACTGGCGGAGAATTTTATTTGTTACAAAATACATAAATTGAAAGCACGGCAAATGGGCAACAGAATCCAAACTGTAGTCTATCTGAAATGGTGGAGAATCATGGTACACATTTATCGTTAATTCAAAAATTCGCAGTTGAACGCCAATGTAATTTGAAGAAAGTTAATGCGGGTATGAAATTGAGAGGATTCAAACTCATAGCGGTTTCAAGCTAGCATCAAATCAACTAGCGAAAGCCGTGCCACACGCCAATTTAGGAGCTATCCGAGTTGCAAAAACTACTAGCCAGATTGCCTCAGAGCCGTATTCAGTTCTTGGCAATTCTGGGTAATTTCAGGCCATAAAAACTACTCAATCAGCAGACTGCTGGGAAAAGTTTTCTAGTGAGAAAGCACTATTTGTCTTGGATGAAAGTTGTTCTCAACCGACCTGCTGGACAATTTCTTAGCCTGATCAGACGTATTTTTAATTAGGGTTCTTTGTGGATTGCAACTACCAAAATACTCTGTTCCTTCAAGTACAGGTTCTAGACACACCACAGCATGTGCGTAATCTTCTTGTGTAAACGCAATTGCACCTTCCAAAAGTTTATTCAAATAGTGCACATCAACAAAAACAAAACCAAGGTCAGGAAAGTGTTTCAAGCCGTAAAGGAGCATGTTGTGCGCGAATTTTGTGTTCAGCGGTATATTTTGCAAACGACATAGCCACAGAAAAGAAACATTGTCGGCAAAGGTTGTGAGAGGCAGGGGGGGCTGATATTTTTGGGTCAAACTCTAATTCATACAGTTGAGTCATCCATTGCTGAGTGGCAGTACCGTGTTGCAAGCCATGTAGTGCTTGATGCCATGCCAAATGGTGGCGCATATCCGAGGCATACTCAGTCTCCTGCCTATGCTGAAGTAGCCATTCCTGTAGAAAATCCTGCCCGCGCTTTTCATCTCCTTGCGCATGCAAAACATGGCTAAGCGTGTGCGCACAATTTCCAGTGGGCTTTGCCTGCCATGCCTGCGTAGCAAGGTCGTAAGCTTCATCAAGCTGCTCACATTCAGCAAGGGCATACCCAAGGGCACTCAAATACCACCAATCGTTGCTCGGCCAAACACTCCTATATTTTTCCAATAGAGCCAAACAACCAGTGCGCCAGCAAGGCTGTTCGCTAAGCGCCAATAATCCAAACGGCCCCACTACCAGCGAGAACACAAAAATATCCAGCGGCCATTGCTCTAAATGTGCCAGAGCGAGCTCTAAGGCATTACTCTTGTGCTCCATAGTCGAAGCTAACACCACTATCTGTGACGCTTCACGCTCACTCACTAGATGATATAAATCAATGGCATTTGTCAACGATTGAAGTGCTTCTGCTCGCATCCCATACTGCATCTGTTGCCGAGCAAGGCTAGTGTGTGCAAGCGCAAAATCTGGGGCCAGTTCCACCGCAGCCTGCAATTCTGGTATACCGCTTGCATCCAAGCTCAAACCTGCTTCTAATCCGTCACGCCATACAGCCACTGCATTACCGTTAGCCGAAACACCCATTCCATATTTGTCATGCGAAATCAACTACCTTAGCCCCCGTACTACATCCAGCACAATCTCCCGTACTAAACACAGCACTTTCTTAAATCTAACCCATTAACCTAGTCGGTATCATCCGCGAAATTCCAATGATCATGACCACTGAAAACCAGACCAAGCTAAACCACACCCCCAGCAGCGTATTTTCCCAAAAAACTGCTTGCTGGTCATCACCCAATTGGGTGTTTTGACAATCAATATAGAAACCAATGCAAATGGTAAAGCGCTCGTACACCGATACAGTGGCGTCTGCTGTTTTAAGCCTCAGTGATGCTTTTCATGTCGAGCAATATGGCGCACTTTCCTACCACCCAGAATCTTACCCTCTGTTTGCTGCCAAAAGTCGCAATTGGGGTAACAATCGAAACACGCTTCTGCTAACTGGCGGTGTCCACGGTTATGAGACCAGTGGAGTACATGCAGCAATACGCTTTCTGGAAACCATTGCCTCACACTACAGTGAACAGATCAACATTGTGGTCGCCCCTTGTGTCAGCCCGTGGGCTTACGAAACGATTAACCGCTGGAACCCGCATGCAGTTGACCCTAACCGATCATTTATCCCAAACAGTGATTGTGAAGAAGCGCAATTGTTGATGGCCTATGTTTCGAAACTCGATTGCGATATTACGATTCATGTGGATCTACATGAGACAACCGATACAGACAATACCGAATTTAGACCAGCGCTGGCGGCACGCGACAACGTCAAACATGCAATCTGGGACATACCGGATGGTTTCTACCTAGTAGGAGATAGCGAAAACCCAACAGACGACTTTCAATCCAGAATAATTGAGGAGGTCGGTAAAGTAACTCACATTGCTGACGCCGATTCGCAAGGAAAACTAATTGGAGAAGACATCACTCAGCATGGTGTTATCAACTACGCTGCGCAGGCTTTAGGCCTATGCATGGGTTTCACTAATAGTCAATTTCGAACCACAACTGAAGTATACCCAGACAGCCCACGAGTGAATAATGAGAACTGCATTGTAAGTAACTAAAGAGATTCCGACATAGGCATAATCGACCAAACGTCGACGTTGTTCATTTTCTCTCGCTCCAGAGACATCCAGCACCGCTTGGCGCAACAAAAATGTGTACAGCACGAAGTATAGAAACGGGATAATATGTCGCGACGTTAGAAACTGCTCATAACTCTTATCGAACAGATCTAGAATCCAGTCAATCTGACTAATAATGCCGAATAAGCCTAAGCCTGCATTAATGACCATCCACTTGATTTCGTCGACCCCAAAGATCAAAAGGTAAAAAACCAAGTAAACGCAAATCGCTATCCCGCCATGCAAATACAAAAAAAACGAGGGAACATCATCAGCGGCATACGCCATTAGAAATCCCGACCCACCAAATATCAAAATATGAATTAGGAAGAATGGATAAATAAACTTCCAAGGCACTGCGCTTCCTTTCGGATGCAATTTGCCACTGATGGTTATGGAGCCCCTGATTAAGTATAAACGGCCTCTGCAAGGCTTTAAGCGTTTAGCTACTAGGCGCTGTTTGACGTTAATGGCCACTTCGTGGTGACCATTGTCCTTAACGAAAACAGCAACAACGCAGATGAGCGCTTAAAGCCTTGCCCTACGGGGCTTTCAAGCTGACTCACACTCTTTGTTATGGTTTTTTGGCGTGACCAGCCATGCCTGCGAAACCATGCCTCGATTGTGACCCAGTTTGAAAGCCAGAGGTCATTTAGACTT
>Ga0316189_10001595_pt1 | contig 22518 bp, 37 predicted proteins | sample LowCovwburrow_MG_FD_204930 | JGI IMG/M metagenome (GOLD analysis project Ga0316189, IMG submission 204930) | Coastal sediment microbial communities from Maine, United States - Lowes Cove worm burrow | ecosystem: Environmental > Aquatic > Marine > Coastal > Sediment | place: USA: Maine... | reverse complement strand
ATCCACCTCTTTTTATTTATTTGTCAAGTTATATTTTAATATCCGTGTCCTAAATTAGCAGCCCTCAAAAAATTAGCCTGTCGTTGTTTATATAGCTTCTCAATCTCATTATACATTATCACACTATACTCGCATGGTCTACATTTTAATTTACTTTGTATCTTATATAGCTCAGGTGTGTATATTTTGTTGATATCCATTAGCTGCACCCTATTGGTTGGTTGTCTTTAATGTCTTTGATGTAAGCATAGCATCGTTCTCTTGTAATGTCAAACCGCCAGTAGTGAGCACATGTAACCTTATTATTATCATCAATTACTAATACATACGGACGATCAGCAAACATACCTCGCCGGATATCCACTACTTCATAATTTTTACCGTGTGTAAGGTTGTCATACCCTCGTACACCTGCACCTTGTACAATCATTGTACTACTCCTCCGGTCCGAATAGGTCCGATATATAATACACTAGATAGCTGTTTTTTCCTTTCATAGCCCTAAAAATTGGCAACCCGTCCACTATAATATTAATTATATACATGTCGTTCTTTTTCTCGACATTATATCCCGCGTCACGTAATGCTTTGATAGTTTTTTGTGTCTCTGGTTTGGTCCATACGTGTGTTGTCATTGTTCATACCCTTTAATGTAGTGTAGTGTATTGTTTATCTCACTATGATCATTAGACCATATACTAACGTAGCATGTCAAGCTATTATCTTTTACATACTGCCGCACTCTATTCATTAGTATAGAATAACTAGCATACTCATATGTTCTATCGTGGAAAATATACTCGCCCATTAGTCCATAACTAATTTGATCAATACTAACCTTAAACATATCATACTCCATTGATTAATGCAACAATATATATTATAGATACTGCTACTAGATATAAGCCTAGTAATATAGCACTGATTTTAAGTAATTGCAACACAAACCACGCAATATATGCAAGTAAGTGTACCACTAATAATGGGCATACAATTAAAAGTATTATAATTATTAACAGTAAAATTATCATAGTCGTGGTTTTACCTCGTCCGATAGGTTTAAGTTTACGGCATTATTAAAACGTTGTTTAATATCTTCACTCTCAAAAGTAACGTCGTATATTTCCGATTTTATACTGTCCAGGATATACTCAGCATCTCTTATATATGTGTTGGCTTTAGACCAATTGTAACCGCCAAACATGTTCGCACCTCCACAATGCCACACAGTATATTTGAACTTCTTACCGTGTGTCTTGAGTACGTGCAACGTGCTTTTTCTGCGTGGTGCCTCTGTATGTCTGTTTACTGTGTTCATTAGTTTATACCTCTGTTTTAGTTAATTTTAATATCCCATATGTATGGCGGCAAGTACTGCTATTATTGCTAAAAGCCAAAATAGAAACGCAATCCCCGCAATTTTAGCCATGAAAATTAATGCTATCTTTATAATATCCATTATTTAATACCCTTTACAGATGCCGACTATGTGCAATTCGCTCACCTCATAACCGCTATTGTATAAATATGGTTGTTCCCGGGCAACATGCTTGCACCAATCATCCCATAATTTTTCACTGCCACCTAGTTTTTCACATAATTCAAGGTATGCTTTACACTTTGCGAGCCGTGTGTTGTGATTCTTGCTAGCTGTCATGCGTACCTCGCCTACTGATATATTGTATATACTTAAGTTATGGCTGTCGATGCATCCACCAAAACCGTATACCAATTGACATACAAAGCCAGCTTTAACTAAACCCAAACCATGTACTCGCGTTAACCGTTCCAGCACACCGGCAAAATCGCCGATATCATAAAGCATATTACAATCATTAAATATTTTTTCGTGGTCCCGGTCAATTTCGGCTAGTGCTTTTAGCTTGAATCCGAAGGCATTTAGCTCACTTTCACCACGTGCCTGATCTACTGCATTGGTCAATTGTTGCCGTATTGTCAGAATTACAAAGCGTAAAACGTCGGCAAATTGATCTGGTTTACGCAAAGCATAAGCACTAATTTGTTGTTGATGTTCGTTATACATTGTTTAATCTCCGTATGTTGTATTCTGTTGTATCTAAATTTGTGGCTAGTGGTTCACAAGTGTATACATTGTGGCCTATACGTGTGTAACTGTCGAGTGCTTTAAACTTACCAATAATATCTGGCGAGCTGTTATCCATATAGTATAACGTTCCAATACAATCGTGATTTAGCACTAAAACAGCTTCCTGTTTATATTTAACGGCTAGTTTGAAAATCTCCGCATGAGAGCAAAATTCACTTTCAATTATAAAACTTTGCTCAGTACTACCCTTATACATGCCGTTAACAGTAGTGAACGGAATTTCTAGCCGGTTTAGGTCCTTAATTAATTGCTTTGTACGCAATTGATTTTCTAATGTGTCAAGTGTACTCAATTCCGCTGATATGATTATGCTATTTTTCATTCTTAATTGCCTCGTTTTTATTTAATACTTCGATTATATCCATTAATTCATGTATGTCAATATTTAAATGGTTAGTTTTTTGTCCCTCACAAGATAATTGTATTTTAATTAGTGGTAATTGATCTTGTGCCATGTCGTTTTTGTGTTCCCAATATCTATTATATATATGGGTCATTATTTGATTAGTGCGATAAAATATACTCATAGTGTGTTTACCCTTCGATTAGTCGTTGTAATTCCATTGTATGTAATTGATTATGCTCACATAAATCATGCAATACATTTCTATTGTAATATTCACAAAATAACTTAAGAATAACAAATTGTTGTTGCATTGTACTCTCATTGTATGTTATAGCCGGTTGAAATTCTGACCACGATAACATTATATACTTGCTTCTTAAATTACTCATAATAACTTGCCTTTTATTTGATATTCAAGGCAAACAGGACAAGTAACAGAGCCAGGTTCACTTGTTAGTAATGCATGCCCGGACCCGTTACCGCATGCCGCCCTCGGTCGAAAATCGCCGGTACTATTATTTATTCGTCTCAAATCATTTTGAGTTAACTTTAGATGAAAATATTGTTGTTTCATAATATTATACCTCTATTATTGAAAGAATACACTTAGTGCAATAAATGCCAGACATAAGCCTGCAATAGATAACACTAAGTTAACGTTCATTATTATATCGTCATATCGTCTCATTGGTTTATTCTCCGTTTCTATAGTAGTGTGATAAAATAGCGTCCAGCTCAGACCATGAAAGGTTGAAAGTGTATGCAATCTCCCGACATGCTGATTCATAGGACCTATTATATATCTTTGTTAACTCATAGTGAGCGTTACCAATTTCATTATGCATTGCTTGCCATGCTCTCATAGTATGCCTTCCTGATCAAGTAGGTTATAAGTATATTCTGGTGTAACTTCGAATAGTGTGGATGCTACGTTAACAGCTAGACTGCTATCATGGTATAAGGTAACTAAGTTCCAATACTCATTCAATAGCCTATTATCACGTTTAACTTTGTAAGCTTCTGTTTTCATGGTCCTGTATATCCTGTTGTTGTTGGTATTAAATAAGGACCTAAGTATATAGGTCCCTATGTGATATCAATTACTAGAAAGTTATGTTATCAAGCACACGTTTAAAATTATCGTCCGAGATACCTTGTAGAAATTCCCGTACGGCGTTTAGATTGTCAAATTCTCTATTGATACGCTTGTTTCCTCGTTTACTGTTAGTTTTTAGAATGAATTCATTACCAGCTTGATCGAATAGAACAATATTCCATCTATGGTGAGTACTAGCCTGTATTCTCACTTGCTTTGTAATATCTAGATCATTAGCGATTATCTCAGCTTGCTTGTTAAGACGTTCGTTGTGCCATGTGTTGGTAGGGTTTAGTTTAACTAATGACATGTTATATACCTCGTTTATTTATTGAATGTAGATCAACTATAGTGTAGTCGGCATAATGTGTATATACCCAGGAAGGGATATATCCATATTTGATTTATTATGTTAGTGAGGAATATTAGCACATTATTATATCATGTTGATATCGTTACATATTGGCATGGTAATTGCATAGTGCAATACCTGGGCCAGTATTATTGTTGGCATGCTTATTGCTTCATATTGGGGGGCTAATGGGTCAGACATGTTGGCATGAATCGTGCATTAACAATAGTCGTGCCACTTGTATACACAGCGTAGTGTTGGCATGATATATGCATACGTACCTGGATTAACACATGCAATAGCCAAAGTCAATAGCCAACTGACCAACGGTACATAGTTATGCACAGCCTGTGGATAAGTCTGTAACTGATTGAATTTACCTGGATTAATTTGGGGGTCCCTGTGGATAACTCCAGGGGGGCGGGGGCAAATTTGCGATCACGGCGAAGTGGCTACTGTACCCTATGTCCACCCACATAAAAATTTTTTTGAAAAATTATCTACATTTCGCCAAATGGCTATCTACACTGGTTAACAATTACAATCAAATATACTCAGTCTGTACAGTATGTTATGACGTTCACATATAATGTACCGTCAGATATTATGTGCACCCTTGTATTTCAATTCCCACCCTAAGAAGTCCACACTACCCAAATTCACGATTCGGGGCCTGAGGGCACCATCGTGTAGTACATACTGGACTTCGCCCTTCCCTATAGGTGCTTTGTGGAGGTTGCTCAGTTTGTAACCAGAACGTATTACGGTACCAAATTGGTAGCAATTGGTAGTAAATCGGTAGTTGTCAATAAACATCGATAAGGTTGTCAAAAACAGCCGCTCAAATGGACCCTACAGAGGGTGTAAAAGGGTTAGTCAGATATAATTGGTAATCATAAGTATATATACCTTCTGTCTGGTATTTCATACCGTTTAGTCGGAAATGTGAGTCTCAAAACGAACGTTTCCATTTTAAAATGGTCTAAAAAAGTATAGACTTTATGTTTTATATAATTTCTTATATGAAATATGAAGGCTATTAGACCCAGGCTTGGGGCCTGTGTCGTACGAGCGAAGTGTTAACGCCGCACACTTGGACGAGCGAGTACTGTATGACATTAATTAAAAAGGGGATATTATGCCTGAGAAAAAGAAGAAGAAGCAGGTAACAATATTAGAGCCTAAACATGATACACCATATGAAGGTCCAATTGATGATCCAGTTGGAGAGGATAAGTCAGCAGGGTTTGACTTTAAACTGTTATACCACCCTTTATCCAAATATGACGTAAAAGTAAAGATTAACGCTGTGATGTCTTATATGATGACCGGCGATGCAAAAGCAGCAGCTAAATCTGTTGGGGTACCACATACCACACTGCTACACTGGAAGAATCACTCTTGCTGGTGGGATGACACTCTTGGAAGATGTCGGTTATTAAAGCAGGATGAATTAGATGCAGGACTCACGAAAGTCATTGAAGCGGGTACTAAAGCTCTCGAAGAACGGATTGCTAATGGAAACCCAACCAAAGTCGGACAAGTTAAAACCAAAAACGAAGAAACCGGTGTTGAAATCACCGAATACGTAATGGGTAAAGTACAGATGCCTGCGAAAGAATTAGCAACAGTCGTTGGTATTACTTATGATAAAAGAGCGTTATCCCGAGGCGAAGCTACCAGTAGGACCGATATTAACGGTGGTGGTGACGGGTTAGCGTCACTTGGTAAATTAATTCAGAGCTTCCAGCAAATAGGGGAAGATGCACGTAAAAAACGTAAGGTTGAATCAATCGAAGCAGATTTCACTATCGTATCGCCCGAAGCGTTGGATAAAATTAAACAGTCGGAGAGCGTTTAAATGAGTAGAGCAAGAAAAGAGACAGAGCAAGTAAAGAAGAAGCCGCGACCAAAGCAACCTTGCGATGCAGCCCGAGGCGGGTTAATTGGTAGAGCAATTTGTGGTATACGAGGCGGAAACAGGGAGAAGAAATATTGATGCAACGAGCAGCTATTAAGAAATATAATAGGAGTGGAGCACAACAGCCAACCCATGAAGATAGTTTACTTAGAGCGTTACATAATTTAGATCAATTAATTAAAGATAAAGATAAAGTAATAAAAATACCGTCAAATAAGACGCCGTAGCAACTATGATAAGCTGACGATATATTTGATAGGGAAGTGCAGACATACCCCGGTCTGCCGTAACAAACAACAGGGGTTTCAAATTAACAGTGATTAGCTCAGTCTGGTAGAGTCCTCGGTTTGGAACTGAGTTGTCGTAGGTTCAAATCCTACATCACTGACCAACAAGATGCCTACTGACGAGTAGGAAACCAGAGTACAAAGCCTCTCCGCAAGTGATGCTCAAACTACGTATGAGGTTAATAGGGCGAGCTTCTCAGTATCTACGTCCTCCAAATAATGCGTCTGTAGTGTTTAACAGCAGCACGATAGGCTTCCACCCTGTAAGTTCCAGTGCAAATCTGGATGGACGCTCCAAGGGCAAATATACTTATTACGCCTCGCGTTTAAGTGTCAACGGTTGTAAGTGACGATGGGAGATATCGGAACTTTCATAAATACACGCCTTTGAAGCATTAAGATGATGCACCGCATTTGTAACGCGGGGAACTGGGTTTAATACCTAGCTTAGGCTCCAAATAATAAAAATTAACGTGGCAACTTATGGACGAGAGAAAATGTGCGTATGTCAAATGGGTTGATTCTACAAGTTGCGGGGCTATCCACAAAGACGATAAAGAAATAAACGAAGATTATTATATAGAATCCAGTGGAATAATCGTCCACGAAGATAAGAAGGTAGGCATAAGATTAGCTCTTCACTTTAACTGGAAGCAGGACCACTTCACACAAGACATCTTTATTCCTAAAGAGTCTATCAAGAAAATTCGGAGATTTAAGATCTCGTGAAAACCAAACAATTAACCGCAGAGATGGTATATGGATTCTCTGAAGTCTTATTAAAACCTAATTACGATGAACCAGTAGATACCCCACAACTTCATTTAGAACTGTGGGATTATTATTGTTCAAAAGAACAGCGGGTAGCCATAGCTGCACCGCGTGGTCACGCTAAATCAACAGCTGGAACGCATGCTTTTGGATTAGCTGCAGTATTATTTAGATTTAAAAGTTATGTGTTGGTAGTTTCTGATACATTACCACAGGCCAAGGAGTTTTTGGCCGACATGAAAAGAGAATTATTAGAAAATGATCAACTTCGAGAAGTATTTGGAGTAGGTCGCGTTATTAAAGATAACGAAGAAACCATTATTATGGAATTAAATAATGATGATGGTACTACACAAGAATTTAGAATCACTGCTAAAGGCTCCGGCCAATCAATGCGGGGAGCTAAGTGGAGAAACAAACGACCAGACTTAATCTTAGGGGATGATCTGGAGAACGACGATATCGTAGAAAACGAGGAACGTCGGGATAAGTTTCGCCGCTGGTTTTATAAAGCATTGTTACCTAGTGGTTCCAAATCCTGCCTCGTTAGGATCGCAGGAACGATATTACACTTTGATAGCCTACTAGAACGGGTAATGCCCCAAATAGGAGATCCTGGAGTAATAGATACACCCCTTAAGTTATATTCAGAAGCTGTTGTCGATGACTGGCTCGCGGTTAAGTACCGAGCACATGAAGGAGTCGAACCAATGGAAGCTGATCATCTTTTGTGGGAAGAGCAATGGCCCAGAGAGCGGCTTGCCAAAGAAAGAGCCGGTTATGTCAAACAAGGCATGCCAGAAGGATACGCACAAGAGTATCTTAACTATCCGTTGGATGATGCAACATCATACTTTAGAAAAACGGACATAAAAGAAATACCAGAAACAAAAACCGAACCGTACATGGAATACTATTGCGGCGTCGATATGGCAATATCATCTAAAGATAAACGAGCGTTTACAGTTATTGCAACTATCGGTGTTACAGCAGATTACCAGTACCGCGTCGTAGACATACAAAGGTTTCGAGGTGATACTTATAAAATCATTGAAGAAATGTTTGCCGCGAATGACGTCTACAACTACCAGCTTATGTTCGTTGAACAAGAAAATATTGCTCGAACACTGGGTCCTATATTAAACTTTGAGATGGCAAAAAGGAAAAAATTCCTGCCTATTCGAGAAATGACAGCGACCCAAGATAAAGAAAAGAGAGCAAGAGCTTTTCAATCGGCAACAAGAGCGGGTATGGTCTATTATGATAAGGCCAAAGAATGGTACAGTAAACTGGAAATGGAATTACTCCAGTTTCCAAAAAGCGTGTACTTAGACCAAGTTGATGCATTAGCTTGGATATTCCTCGGATTAGATTCCGTCACGGACGTATCAACGGACGAAGAACTAATAGAGGAACAGTACGAAGATGAGATGGACACATACGACGAATTCTCGGGTATGGATGAACTAACTGGATATTAAGGATCGCATAGTGCCTATAAACTTACAAATCGATTACTTAGAGCCAACTGATGATAACCTAGCACTTCAAATAGACAAGACTGAACTAGATAAACTAGGGCAGGACTTACATGAGTCTATTAAAGGCGATATACAATCTCGCGAACCGTATATCACTGCAAATGAACGATGGTTGAAACTTGCAGCTCAGATAGTAGAAAAAAAGAACACACCTTGGGCTGGGGCGTCTAACGTCAAATACCCACTACTTACCTTGGCGGCAATACAGTTTCATGCTCGTGCCATGCCTAACCTTATAAATTCTGGAATGCCAGTAAAGGTGAGGTTATTTGGAGCAGATCCAGATGGGGAGAAACGCAAACGTGCGAATCGAGTCCAGACCTTCATGTCATACCAATTGATGGAACAACAAGAGAACTGGTTAGACGATACCGATAGATTACTTTATATTTTACCTATATCGGGTCAAGCCCATCGTAAAGTGTTCCGCTCTGATCTTGATGATATGAATGCTTCAACTCTTGTGCTTGCACATGAATTGGCAATCAATTATCACGCTAAGGATTTAAAGAAAGCCCGTAAAACCCACATTAAAGATGTGGACCAGAATGAAATCTATGAACTAGTCGCGGCAGATATTTTAATTCAACCAAATTCCCTGCCAGGATATAGACCAGACGATGACATCTCTGACGTCGTGGCCAGGAGACAGCCAGCTGGGACTGACACGGATGATCAGCCCTACCAGTTGTACGAATGTCACTGCATGTTAGATTTAGATGGTGACGGATACAAAGAGCCATATATTGTAACGCTTAATGCTGACGATGGTCAAGTACTAAGAATACAAACAAGATGGGATTCTGTTGGCGTAAAATTCAACGAAGAAACTAATGAATTAATAAAAATAACACCTAAAGAATATTTTGCTTCATATATGTTCTTGCCTGATCCTCATTCAGCTACACATGGAATGGGTTTTGGTTCGTTATTAGGACCACTTAATAATTCAGCTAACACAATTATCAACCAATTAATTGATGCTGGTACTTTAGCAAACCGCCAAGGTGGATTTATTGCTAGAGGTATCAAGATTAATGGTAGCAAACTTAAATTTGCTCCAGGTGAGTGGAAGTATATCAATACTAACTCGGAAGATTTACGAAAAGGGATTTTCCCACTACCTGTTAAAGATCCTTCATCGGTTTTATTCCAATTACTTGGAATGTTAATACAATCGGGTGAGCGGATCGCGAGTATTTCCGACCTAATGGTAGGAGAGTCTCCAGGACAAAACCAACCAGCCTCTACCACTATGGCTGTCCTGGAACAAGGTCTAAAAGTATTTACTGGTATATTCCAGAGAATATTTAGAGCAATGGGCCGGGAATACAAGTTATTGTTTGCTTTAAATAGACAGTACCCACCAACAGAGGAAGTGTATAAGTTATTAGACGATGACACGCCCCTTGAGATACTGGCACTGGACTTTGAAGCGGAAAAGATAGATATCATTCCTGCTGCAGATCCAAATATTGTTACAGACGCACACAAGTCGATTAAAGCTGAAGGCTTAATGCGTAAGTTAGAAATGGGATTACCAATTAATCCAACTATGGCTACTAGAATGTCTCTTGAGGCAGAAGGTTACGAGAACATAGATGCGTTGATGGAATTACCAGAACCAACACCAGATCCAGAAGTAGTGTTGAACGCACGAAAACAGGATCACATAGAGAAAATGGAATGGGCACAGTGGGAATTAGACGCTGTACGCATTCAATTTGAAGGCTTGAAAGATCAAGCAGATGCAATGAAGAAAGTTGCTGAAGCCGAAGCTATTGAAGCCGGACAACAGTTCGACCAATACATGAAGTACATGGAAACATTGGAAGGACAAAAAGAAGCGGTGTATACTCGTTTGCAACAATTGTCTGAGATTCGTAAGAATCACGCACAAGCGAAACAAATTGATGACACACCACCACCATTACCAGCAGGAGCCAACGGGGGTAACGCTGCGTGAATTTATCGTTAGACTTATTAGACAAAGCAAATCAGATACTGGAAGGCGTGGAGAGACATGAAGTACTTGAGTGGAATGAACTCAAATGTACCGAAGTTGTTTCTTTAGTCATTAGATCAAACATAGAAATGCTCAAGGATACTTGGGAAAATTCTAGTGATTCAGCATTTGATAATGCGGTACAGAACGCTAAGGGGCGAGCAAAGTGCAGTGCATTTCGTGAGTGTCTTAGCATAATAGACGACGTAATGAAACACCTAGACAACGAAGAGGACGAAAAACATGATGAAGCCATTGGGTCACAGGGTATTACTTAAAGCCTGCGATCTCTCACAAGAAACTGAAAGCGGTATAATTTTACATTACGGCGAAGATCAGAAACTTAGAACGAGACAGCAGCAGCTTGCAAAAGTAGTAGATTTAGGACCGGACGCATTCCTTGCATTCCGCAAGATGGATGACAACGGCAAAGAGGTAAACGGGAAAGCTTGGTGCAAAGTAGGAGATTTAGTCTACACAGCACGTATGGCATCTACTCATTATTTTGATCCGTATAGCGGAGAAGAGTGGATTATCATAAACGACGAAGATATCCAAGCAGTAGTTTCTGAAGGCGAGATGCCTGAAGTAGAACTCCCAGTATTTAAACTTAAAACATAAGGTAGGTATAGTATGGCAGATGCAGAGAGCAGCCAAGAAAGCACCGTTCAAAGTACGAACGTAGATGTATTTGATATGAACGTAGGATTAGTTGACGACGGAGATAGCAATGCAAATCAAAGTAGTAATGAAGGAGGTGATCAAGTAGATCTAAGTTCCTTACCACCAGCCGAGGCACAAGCCCGACAAGGTGGATGGTTACCAAAAGATGAGTTTGTTAAAAATGGAGGTGACGCAGAAGATCATGTATCAGCGAAAGTATTCAATGATAGGGGTGAAATCTTTGATTCAGTCAAAAAGACTAATAAAGAAGTCGCATATCTAAAACGACAACTGGTTAAACGAGATAAAGCATTACGTGCACTCGGGGAACACAACCAAAAACTTGGAGAAATAGAATATAAAAAGGCTTTAGATAAACTTAAAGCTGATAAAGCAGAAGCACTACGAGTTGGCGACTACGAAGGTGCAGTCGATATTGATGAGAAGTTAGCTGATGTTAAAAAGAATGAAATAAAAGCAGACGACGTTGATCTTGGCGATGACCAAGGTGATGTTAATGCAGCAGCACCACCTCCACAGGAGTGGGTGGATTATGAAGCTGAGAATAGTCACTGGTATAATAAAAACCAGATTATGACTTCTGCAGCAAACAATTTAATTATGCAGTATATACAAGAGAACGGTATCGATGGAGTCCCTACTACGGATGAAATCAATGGTGCCATTGCGTACATGGATACAGAAATCCGTGACGCTTTTCCACATAAATTTACCGAAGACAACGGAAACCCTACAACTAAGCCTGCTGTTAAACCACGACCTCGTGGAAGCAACAAGGCAGTAGAAGTAGGAAGTGGAAGCAACACTCGTACTACCAAAAGTACAGGCACATCTAAATACGGTCCGGGGGATTTATCTGAAGAACAGATGAGTCTCGCAAAAACTTTCGTTAATTCGGGAGCTTTAAAGACTGTACAAGAATATGTGGACCAGCTCGCCGAAGTCGGCGGCATCGTAAAATCTTAAAGGAGAGCAACATGTCAGAAGCGACAAATAAAGCACACAACACAAGTAAACGTGGTCGAGGAAGACCCCCAAAGAACCAAGCAAGTAATGTACCACAGGACGTTCGTCCAACACGGGTACCGGTTCACGAACAACGTGATAAGATCACAGTTCAGGGTAAAAGAGACGATCTTGAATACAGGTGGGTACAAGATGGAGACGAAGCTGGCCAACGCATAGCTAAGTTTAAAATCGGTGGATGGGATTTCGTTAAGGCGAAAGACGTCCAAGTGGGCCAAGCATGGGTCCACGAATCAACATATGGAGGAGGATCATTGATCCGACGTCCTGCAAGTGAGGCTAGAAATACTTACTATTACCTAATGGCTATTGAGAAAGAGTTCTTTGACGAGGACCAACTCAATCAGCAGGCTGACATCTATGATCGAGAACGGGAAATGCTTTACGGCGATCCTGGCCTTGATGAAGATCAGACACCAGATTATGGTAAGACTAAGATTAATAACCCTCACCGCAGACAAGTCTAATCTCTGAATACTCCTAAATTAAACTTAATAATTAAGGAGATTAATCTATGGCTAACGTAGATCGTCCTAACGGATTACGCCCAATTGGTACTATAAGTGGTTCTGCTTGGCAAGGAAAAGTTAGGGAATATGAAACAACTGCAGCTACTGCATCGGCAATCGGTGTTGGTATGGCAGTTATTCAAGAAGCAGCAGGCAATATCGAAGCAGCAACAGCTGCTGACGCCGCTTTAATTCTTGGTGTAGTAGTGGGAATTATCCCATCTGGCAACTCAGACCCAGAAAAGTTTATGACTACTGGCAACATCGGTGTTCAAACTTATCCAGGTTACATTCCTGCAGCTACGGCTGGTCGAGTGTTAGTAGCTGTCGGTGAAGATATTCTATTTGCAGTCCAGTCATCTGGAACTCTAGTAGCCGCATCACGCGGTGCTCGCATTAACTTAGGCAGTAACGGTATCGATACAACTACTGGTCGAGCTACTGGCGAGATTACTGCAACTGCAGCACAAGATGCTTCAAACCAATTGCAATTACATGACTATGTAAGAAGTCCTGACAATGATGTGACTCTTGCAAACAGTGAATGGATTGTTTCGATTAACCAGTACCAGAACTCACACGGTTCAATTGGTATATAACATAGGAGAATAAAGATGGGAGTAATTACTAGTTCCGCGTTTGCTAAAGCCCTATGGCCTGGAATCAATGCCTGGTACGGTAAAGCATATAATGAATGGCCTGAAGAGTGGTCACAGTTGTATGAAGTTAAACGATCAACAAAACAATATGAAGAAGATGTAGGCATCAGCTCATTCGGTTTAGCGAAAGTTAAAGCTGAAGGTGCACAGATCGAGTATGACGAAGAGCGACAAGCGTTCTTGACTCGATACACACACGTTGTGTATGCAAACGGATTCATCATAACTCGCGAAATGGTAGAAGACGACCAATACGCAGTAGCTGGTGAACGTAAGTCACAAGGTCTTGCATTCTCAATGCGTCAAACTAAAGAAGTAGTAGGAGCTAACGTGTACAACCGTGCATTTAACTCAAGCTATGTCGGTGGTGACGGTAAAGAATTGCTTGCAACTGACCACGTAAACTTCGCTGGTGGGGCTTGGAGCAATGAGCTATCGACTGCAGCTGACTTGTCAGAAGCATCGTTAGAGCAAGCTTGTATCGACATTTCTAAATTCACCAACGATAGAGGATTACAAATCTCTGTTATGCCTAAGCAATTGATCGTTCCAACAGATCTTATGTTTGAGGCAGAGCGTATCCTTACGTCACAATATCGAGTTGGTAGTGCAGACAACGATGTTAACGCATTAAAGTCTATGGGTAAATTCCCAGGCGGCGTAGTTGTTAACCATTACTTAACTTCGGCAGATGCATTTTTCATCTCAACTAATGCACCTAACGGCATGTGCATGTATCAACGTCGAAAGATGGAGATGGGCATCGATAATGACTTCGATACAGAGAATGCTAAGTACAAGGCAAGTGAACGTTACAGCTTCGGCTGGACAGATCCACGAGGCTTGTTCGGTTCTCCAGGAGTTTAATCTAACTTAGTCCTATATCCCCCTGGCAATGGTGCTGGGGGGTTTTGACCCTATTAAGGAGGCAAGACTATGAGTGTAAAAAACTATCCAGTTGGTTCACATTTCGCAGGACCAATTAAATTAGGAGTGAAATCAACACTCCTGTCAACAGACGTTGGCGGCATCTCTGCTGCTAAGGTATTAACTGCTGACGAATCAAATGGCCAGACGTATATCCTTGACGGAGGTACTGGCGTAGGTATTACCCTACCCGTAGCAACAAAAGGCTGGCGTTGTAAGTTCGTAGTGGGTGCAGCATTTGCAACTGACTTCGTATTTACTGCAGAAACAGCAGGCACACTACAAGGTAACGTAATGGAAGCAGGGGCAGTACAAGCTATCTCAGCTGCTGATACAATTACTCTTGAAGACGGTGTAGAGGCTATAGGAGATTTCCTAGAGTTCTCATCTGATGGTACAAGTATTTTCGTATTTGGAAGTACATTAACTGCATTATCAGTAACACCTGCGTAACAATAATTAAGCTCCTTACCCTTGCTGGGTCTGGGGCTTTTTTACCTTAAGGAAATTTATAAATGGCTAATGTAATAACATCACAAACTATAGTTGACGGATCTCGTAACGTAGTTCTGAAGTGGCATGTTGCTGGAGATGGTACTGGCGAAGAGACTGATACAGTTGTTGTTGATGTTTCTGCTTTAACCCCAGCTGCAACGCAGATGAAAGTAACGGAACTAGAAGCATCACTTATCGGGTGTAGTGCTGTATTGGAGTTTGATGCTACAACAGATCAACCAATCGTAGCTCTACCGGAAGGTGAGAACGTCTTCGATTATAGAGACATAGGGGGAATACCTGACCCACTAGCAACAGGTACAACAGGTGATATCACTATCACTTCAACAGGTCTTGGTGCCGGTGATTCGATCACTATTGTATTCCAAGGCAAAAAGAGGGAGCTTGCATAATGTTTAAATGGTTTTTTGATTTGTTTGAATCTCCAGAAGAGGCTCCAACAGCTACCACAATAGGTGGAACTGTTCCATACAGTAAACATACACACAAAGGCTACCCAGAAATCCAAACAAGTTTCGACGGTAGACAACACAGATGGATTGTTCGTATTTATAGTTATCAGGGAGCGGGAGTGGAATTAGAGAGAACATCTGGTTCAGAGTTTACTCCAGAAGATGCTAGACGGAGTGCTATCGCCGAACGAAACAGATTAGTAACTAAGGTGGAGAAGTAAGATGGCTTTAGGAATGAACCCAACGTTACAAAATAACATGCTTGACGAGATTACTGCTCTTATTGATGCAGGAACCGCAGGCTTTTTACGTATATATGATGGTACTCAACCTGCAACGGGTGGTACTGCAACAACTTTACTTGCTGAATTAACATTCTCTGTAACGTCAGCTCCAGCTGCGTCAGGTGGTGTATTAACATTCAGTGCAATAACAGATGACTCTAGTGCTAACGCAACGGGTACCGCTACTTGGTTCCGAGTTGTCGATAGTGCTGCATCTCATGTATTCGATGGCACAGTTAGTACTTCAGGTGCAGATTTGAACTTAAACACAGTATCTATCACATCAGGTGGTACGGTTTCTGTAACAAGTTTCACAATTACAGCTGGTAACGACTAATGAGCACATTTCATTTAATGAGCCTGCATAGGTCAGGCTCTCAAATGTTATGTACGATGTTAAACGAACATCCTGATATTGCGTGTATACACGAGACAACTAACTTCATTCAGAACAGGTTGCATTTATACAGAGATCAAATCGAAGATATCAGAGAGAAGACTGGTAAACCCATTGTAGTGTTTCATCATCACGAATGTTTTACTACAGACGAGATGCTAAATGATGAATACCCCAATATACTTTTACATAGAGCAGATGAATTAGAAGCAGCGATTGATCAATACAATATAAGTGGAGGTCGTCCTGAAGGTCTATATCAACATAACAAAGAACGTATAGTTGAAATTATGCAATATAGAATTACTGCTAAGGAAAGGATGCTTGCTAAAGCTGATTTGGTTTTAGAGTACGACAATCTTGTAAAGTTAACTAATGATGGAGAAACTGAATTCCTACCACAGATAGGACAGACACTGTTTAGATTTTTAGGTGTTACTAATCAGAGGGTCTTAGCTAGAACAAGAGCAGAGAATATAACTAAACCAAAGAATATACTGGAGCTGAGGGCATATGGAGAAAGTATTAGACAGCTTGATTCCCAAAAGAGAGTATAAAGCAGGAGAATCATATACTTCAGAGATAGTTGATATTGATGACAGTATAACATATATCGGATACATCCTACACCGTTATCCTTTAAACAAACACACAAAAGAAACAATTGTTGAAATCTCATCACGTATAAGTATAGACGGAGTGTGGCACAAAAGCCGGGGATTCGTAGCTAACGGTGGACAGCTGTACAGACTTCAAGGTATGCCTTCTGAGCATTCAATGATACGGGGTCCTTTAGAACTAGGAATTAATCGTAAGATTGAGGTAACTGTCACGACTAACGCAGATGTAATAATTGATTTTGACCTAGACTTACTGGAAAGATAAATGGCAGTAACACGAGTAGCATCAACAGCTGATGAAGTAGAAAGTGTTTCATCTCTTACGTCTACATCTTTAGCCGGTACTGGATCTGATAGAGCTATATTAGTTTTCGGGATAACTGCTGACGGATCTCCAAATGATCTTGCTGCTACTGATCCAGTTACATGGGATGTTGCAACTCCAGAAGCCTTAACTGAGTTATATAAGCCGGGGATACAAAACAATTACTTTAGGCCATTTATATATGGTTTAGCAGGACAGAGTTCCGCAACAGATACGGTTACTGTAGATCTGTCAACCACTAACAACGATACGTTAATTATCGTTTATACACTTGCCGGTGCAGATCAGACAACTCCTTTTGATACCGAAGTTACACAACATCTTACTTCTGGTGGAAACGTATCAGTTAACGCAAGTACTACTACAACAGGCGACTTGGTATGTGATTTTACTTACCACGAAGGGGCTGGCAGTTTAACAGTTGGTGCTTCTCAAACAGAGCATCATAACGTTGAGACATTTGGTTCGTATCCATATATCTATGGAGGGTCTACTCAAGCTGGTGCCGACGCAGGAGTGATGACCTGGACTCAAACAAGTAGTACTGAATCATTCGAGTTAGCTGTAAACGTAAACCAAGCCTCATCTGGTTTTACGGGAACAGTAGGAGTTACATTAGAAAATTATACGTCTGCCGCTACAGGTGCAGTAGAAGTAACAGGTACCATAGCTCAGACATTAGCTGACTACACATCAGCTGCCAGTGGCTCCGTAGTAAACAACATAGGTACCATTGCAGTAACTCTTGAAGACTTCACTAGTGCAGCTAGTGGTTTGACAGGAATAGTAAACGGTACAGTTACTGTCACATTAGATCCATTTGTATCTGCAGCGTCTGGTGACGTTGTAAACTTCATTGGTTCATCAGCAGAAACATTAGATAACTTTGTAAGTGCCGCAGTTGGTGCAATGGAAGTTACAGGAACTGTCTCTCAAACTTTAGTAAATTATGTATCTAGTGCATCCGGGTCCTTTGGACCTTCAGGTTCTAGTGCAGTTACTCTAGCGGATTTCACAGCATCAGCATCAGGAACAGTTGGTGATGGTATTGAAGGAACAATAGCCGCAACATTAGAAGCATTCTTGAGTAATGCGTCAGGTACATATTCAGATACCGGCACTATTGCGATAACACTCGATAACTTTACGCCAACGGCGACTGGGGCTTTCGAGGTAACAGGCACAGTTGCAGTTACTCTGGATGATTTTACATCAATAGCTGAAGGCGGCTTACCAGGAGTTGATACAGGATTTGTTAACCGAGGTGGAGTTGTAACGTCAGTTATTAAAAGACGGAGATAACAAATGGCAGATTATAGGAATACAGGATTAGACTGGGCCGCAAGAGTAGCAATAGGACAAGTAGCAGGTTGGACTCCTTTTCGTAAGTTCGCAATGAACAACGATATAGATTCAGGTACAGAACAAATATGGCCTCTTGGAACTATACAAGTATTACCTACAACTGCAGCAGTAGCTTCTACAGTAAGTTCTAGTACAGATGATGACGTAGCAGGAACAGGTGCTAGAAATATCACTATACAGGGGTTGGATGCAAATTATGCTCAAGTAGAAGAAACTATAGATATGGATGGCACTACTGCAGTAACTACTACCCAAACCTTTCTTAGAATATACAGAGCCTTTGTTACTGTTGTAGGAACAGGGGCACAGAATGCAGGCAATATTACAATAAGTGTTGGAGGCAACGCTCAAGCGTATATAGAAGCAGGCGAAGGTAACACACACATATGTCAATATACTGTACCAGCAAGCCACACTTTACTATTAAACTCATTAGAAGCTACAGTTGGCAGAATATCAGGCACTAACGATTTAGCACTACAATGGCAGATGCGGCTATACAATGAAAGCTCAAACAACAATTACGAAGGATGGAGAACAATTCTCGATACATTTCCTTATCAAAATCAGATAATTGTAAGCAACTCTACACAAGTAGTGCCAGAGAAAGCAGATATAAGAGTTTTAGGGGTAACATCAGGATCTAACTTAGTTTGCCAAGTAGATTATAGTGGTTTTTTAATAGAAACAGACTACATAGATTAGGATTGATATGAGTAAATCAAGAAGCCCAGGTTATCAAGGTGGTAATGAATGGGTAATCGACGACATGAAAGGTCGTGCATACCGTAGATCAGAAACTCGGTATAGGTGGGACGGAGTTCTCATGCATGAAGAGGATTGGGAGTCAAGACATCCACAAGACTTTGTACGATCAAGAAAAGATAAGATTACACCAGCACAACCAATACGACCAGACGAAGCTTTCGGAACAGAGGAATACACTTCAATAACATACGCACAGGCCAAAGACACGATACCACCAGGTACGAATAACGGCGAACTTTAAATCAACGTGAGGACAGGACATGTTGTGGCATCATTTAATAGTAGACGGAGAAGTAGTCCGTAGTATATACGAACCTTTTGGGGAAGATGCAAGGCCCCTTATGGTCGAGGCTATAAGGGCATTCCCTGAATTAGCATATGAAATAGCAAACTGTACTTTAATAGGTACCAGTGACCCATATGCAAACCGTACAGGACGTATTTGTTCTGTATATAAACCTAATGCACCTGAGTGGCATAGTGGTCCAGCAGATCACCATTGCATGAAACTGAACCTAGATACAGGTGATATTGAATGGAAGATTGTTTGGACTCCACCATTTAAGAAACCCATACTAGATGTACCGGGTACATGTAAATGGATTGGTATGAACTACGACTCAGCTTTAGAAGAGACAGGCGAGTATCACGAATACTACGAAGATGTAAACCCATCTAATCCAAGAGATTTGATTGGCTACACATGTAATAAAGATGGTGAGATACTTCACGAAAAATTATATGTACATCCCCATTGGTTCACACAAGGTGAATACTTTGTATCTAATTGGGATCACTTAAAGAATATGAATTTACCAACCGATGTTATTCCAGCTAAGTTTATGGAATTAACAAAGGGATTACAATGGATCAATTAAAACATGGCGACTAGCGGCTCTACAGATTTTAGTGTAACACGGGATGGTATCATCACAGAAGCTCTTGAGCAACTGGGTGTTATCGATATCGGAGGCACACCAAGTACTTCACAGTTAACGTCGTGTAGTACAACTCTAAACTTGTGGTTGAAGAACTTACAAGCAGATGGTGTTAACTTATTCGCAATTCAAAAGCAATATCTATTTTTACAAAAGGATATAAACGAATACCTTTTAGGATCTACAGCTAATATTTCAACTACTATAGAGCAAGCAACTGTAACCACAGCTGCATCGTCTGGGGCAAGTATTTTATTCATAGATACTGCAGCTATCCCTGCTAACACAGATATAGTTTTAATACAATTATCTGATGGAACTATAATGAGAAATACATCAGGTGTAGGAGCAGCCAATACTATTGTATTAGGCTCTACGTTAGATGATGATGTCGATGTAGGTGCAACAGTTTATTGGTATCCTACAGCTGACGCAGCTAACAGACCTATGAAGATTACCCAAGCAGTACGAAGAACAAAAGATGGTACAGATATCCCAGTTGAAGTATTAACTCTTGATGAGTATGCTTTCTTATCTGACAAGACAACTGACGGTGTACCAATCAACATATATTATCGTCCCGAGGTAGGATTTACTCGTGTACGTGTTTGGCCAGAACCAAGTCCAGCTACTGATTATTTAGTCCTTTGGGTACAACGTACTTTAGAAGATTTTGACAGTGCAACTAATGATCCAGACTATCCACAAGAGTGGCATTGGTTCCTAGCTATTGGTTTAGCAATTGCCGTACATAAAAAATTCGGTGTTAAAACTAGCACTATAAGTCATCTACGAGAAGAGTATGCAATGGCTTACGACAGATTACAAGGACACGATAGAGACGAAGGCGTCTACTTCATGCCTGACGGAGACTACTAAATATGGAATTAAAGGTACCTGTCTTAGCTGGTATTCAACGATTCGATGAGTCTATTATCCCGGATGACTTTAATATCTCAGCGGGAGCATCAGCACGAGCAACAGACTATCAATATATAACTTCTACGGATCGCAGAGATGCTGGTCCTGAAATGGTTAATATGATCGTGTGGGGAAGTAATGATGGCAGCTACACAGCCACTCAGAGGCCCCCTATCAAACTCGCCCAGGAAAACGTATCAGCGTCAGGGTCTGGTATAGGTCGTGGTATCTACCGCATGCAGGATGGCCGTGTGGTATCAGTCGTCGGTACAGACGTCTCAACAGTTAAAGTAAACCTTGGCGGCTTCTTAACTGAAGCTTCAACTACCATTACTGGTACATTAACTAGTTCAGATAGTCACGATAAAGTATACATTGCTCAATCTGCCACAGATGAGATAGCTATAGTTGATCACGTAAACGACAAGATATGGCAGTTTGACCTAACAGGATCTGGTACTGCTACAGAAGTAGCCGACGTAGACGTCCCTACTGACTTAGCTCGTGGGGCTGTATGGTTAAACAATAAACTGTATTATGGTACAAAGGCTAACGCTAGAATATACAACACAGCTTCTGGAGATATTACATCACAGGATGCTGTAGACTTCATCTCAGTGGAACGTAAGAAAGCTGAGTTACAGATGATTGAGGAACACCATGATCACATCGTCGCTTTCACTAACAAGTCTGTTGAATTCTTCTACGATAACGCCAACCCAAATGGTTCCCCTCTACGCAGACGACAAGATTTATTCTTCTCAGTTGGTTGTATTACCGAGGTTACAAAGATTGGAGATGTTATATACTTCATTGGTTCCGTCGATGGTGGTGGATATGGTATTTATAAGCTAGAGCAATTCCAGCTAAAGAAGATATCAGATCAACGTATCGACTATAAAATTGAAGCAATGGTTAAAGGTGCAGGCATCATATACATTAATGGTATGATGGTTGAAAGCCGACCAATGTTATGTATCATCCAGGTTAACGATAGATCAACTACTAATGATTCAGCAACACCTGATCCAGAGATTAAAGATACTATTTGGTATGATGTAGAACTAGGTGCAGCTTACTCTTGGGATAGTGCAAACACATCCCTACAACCTGATGTTGTATCTACTACAGACAGTAACATGGCTCTTACATTTCAAGGTAACGCTATTTACTTCAAAGGATTGTTATCTGAGAATGCAGTTGACGACTCCGCTGAACTACAAACAACTCTAACTGAAGTTCCTATTGCTTGGTCTATTCGTGGACCTAACCACACAGTAGGTACATCAGAAAGAAAGTTCTGGAAGCATGTCATACTGGAGGGGACTCACCAACAGAATCTAGGTGACCATGATTGTGATATAGATTTATACTGGTCTGATGACTTTTATGAAACTGACACAGTGGCCACTAAAAGAACCGTTGACTTTAAAGACTTTAGATTTATTGAGAAAGGTTTAGGATCATCTCGACAGAGAGCATTCTATTTAGCAGGTAATGACAAGGTTCGGGTATTTCTAAAGACTATGATTATTGAGTATGACTTCGGCGATGAGGCTTAAACATGGCTAACATACCTCAACCACCACCACTATCACATCTAAGCTTCTCTGACCAACATATCAAGTGGGCAGAGGATATGTACGAAGCTATCCGATTCAAAGGATACTTAGGATAAAT
>Ga0316189_10001594_pt1 | contig 22519 bp, 19 predicted proteins | sample LowCovwburrow_MG_FD_204930 | JGI IMG/M metagenome (GOLD analysis project Ga0316189, IMG submission 204930) | Coastal sediment microbial communities from Maine, United States - Lowes Cove worm burrow | ecosystem: Environmental > Aquatic > Marine > Coastal > Sediment | place: USA: Maine... | reverse complement strand
GGCCTTCACGCGTCTTATCTTTGACAGACCGGTCGGTATCTCCCCTGTCGGAATCGGTGCCAGGGGGTGGATGTGTCTATCGAATACGGCGCCCTCATCACTCATATGCACCCCATTTAAGCAGGGAGAATCCCTCAAGATCGAAAAACGCGTCGACAAGGACCTGTTTGTCAAGCCGCTGATGAACCGGCTGGTGGATAACCCGTTCGTATACCGCGAGGAGTTGCTCCCGGCAATGTTTCTCACTATAGTAGGCCGTCACGATGCCGCGGTTGTTTTCGAGCACCGCCGTCATATCGTTTTCCGGCCCGGGAAATAAAATCCGTGGATTCAGCGATGCCAGGTGTTTTTTAGCCCCTGGGTCCGACAGCAGGTGTGAAAGAACCTGGCGTTGGTACCGTTCGTTCAGAAGACCAAAATCCATCCGGCCATCACGTGCCAGACAGGAGGCAAAATGATTCATTTTCTCCTGTGTAACCGAATGACCGAAGATCTCTGCGGCATGCATGACGGTCCTTTGCCAGGTCTGAAAAAACTGGTCTGCATCGAACCAATCCAAGGGAACATCGAGCCTGTTATAGAGAAAATCCAGACAAAGGCCGTTTCCCTCGAAATCCGTACAGATACTTCCGAGCCTTCGTCCCCATAGCACCTTCCCGACGGTCCAGGGTTCTAGAAAAGTAAAACCGAACCCCTCGGCAATGCTGGTGGTGACCATCGATGACGCAGCCCCCACCAAGACGGAATAGTCATATTGCCGCCCGACGGCAAAATGGACATTCAGACGGGCTTTTTTCACATATACCCGCCAGTCCTGATAGCTCCCCATGTCAATTTGGCTATTCGGAGGCTGGGTGACACCCAGGTATTGACCCGGTCTCAAGTACAGGGACAGTAGGACGGCTTCGCCGATATTTTTCCGTCGAATGGCACGAACCGGGTAAAGCACGAACTCTTCAGAAAAGAATCCCGTCACTGCGGGCAAAGGGTAGATGGCGTTGGGGATGAGATGTACCCCGGAATCCTCGAGTCCCGCTTCAACGAGAATCCGTTTGTCCCGGGCGTTGATCACGCCATAATGGCTGTCCGCCGGGTAAGATTCCCGGGAGTAGACCTCTGGCCGTCCATCCTCGGCAAAATCGTGAATCTGAAGGAAAAGGGTGACCCCGGAAGCCTGTAACCGTTTGATGCACTGAATAAAGTTCTGATTCTTGGCTAGTGTCGGGTTATGAATATGCAGCAGATCACATCCTCCCGGCCATACATCTGAAAGCGTTTTCAGGACCCGGTCGGCTGTGATTTTGGGTGTCGGGGGTGGGACGTCCGGCCGGTCGTACCCGAGCCCGGGAATTTCCACTACGCGGCACGGCAGCGTAACTCCCGCACGATCTCCGGTCAAAACAAGGACCTCACATCGACCCTGGAGGGCTGAGACCTGCCGCTTCAAAACAGTTGTCACCCCCCCTGTTTTGAGATGGTAGTGGAGAAAGGCAATCTTCATGATCCTTACTCGAATAAATTTGTTTCACGAATTTATCAAAGACGACTTCGTCGCCCTGAGGTCGCAAGGTTTACCCGGATATGGAATGGCGAACAAAAAATCTAGGACATAAACTAGTTAAACTCATAATGTTTATTTATAAGAAATTCGACCGATTTGTCAACGTCTAACTCGGGTGTGCTATATTTGTTGCCAAAAACATGCTCCGCTTCGGGACATCATTTTGACAAACGCTGTAACCCGACGATTTCATGAAATGGTCGGGTATTGGCCAGATTCCAGCCACAGCATCTCATAGGGGGACATGCTTATGGTTTCGGCGATAAATCTTCGACCACTCATGAGATCGGTAAGGGCGTGGCCGTTTTCTATATTCGGAAGGGTCATGGTCACTTTGTCGGCAGACAGATTGGTCAGCGCAAAAAGGGTCTGATTTTGGCAAAAACGCTCAATGGTCAACACCCTTTCGTCGAGATGGTGAACCTGCGTACCGGAACCCGGATGAAAAGCCGGCTGGAGTATCCGGACACGGATCATATTCCGATAGGGTTGAAAAAGCGGCCGCCCGCCCAAACTCGTTTTTCTTTAAAAACGCGTCCAGAACGGCCTTGATACGGGAAAAGGCAGCTTCCCCGTCTGGCTCGCCGTAGATGTTGTGTAGAATCGATCGCAGGGAAATGATTCCCGCCGCAACACCCGGTCGCACAATATCGTTGACTTTATTAGTGTTTGGTGTATTTTTATCGGGTCTAAACGAATCGAATTATTCGATTGATGCAACGTGAGTTCGCCACAATGTATATCCCCTTCGACAAGGTCAACAACATCGGGTTCATTTCCACTCGGTTTGCCGGGACCGACGGCGTATCACTGGAAACGGAAAAATGGGCGCGTGTCTTCGAAAAAGAGGGCTTTGACTGTTTCTATTTTGCCGGTGAGCTGGACAGGCCATCTTCACAGTCCCACCTGGTGCCGGCAGCCCATTTTATGGACCCGGGCATCCGATCTATTTTCAACGCTGTTTTCGCTAGTCATGCCAATGGGGTGCGAACGCGGCAGCTGACCACAGAAATACACGACTTCAAGGAACACCTCAAGGATAAGTTATACGATTTTATTACCAAATTCAAGATCGATCTTCTGATTCCAGAAAACGCGCTGACCATCCCCCTTAATATCCCCCTTGGCCTGGCCATCACCGAGATCATCGCCGAAACCGGTCTCTTGACCATCGCTCACCACCACGATTTTTTCTGGGAGCGCCCGCAGTTCAAGACCAACGCGGTTTGGGATTATCTCAACATGGCTTTTCCGGCCCACCTGCCGACCATCCGGCACGTGGTGATCAATTCATCGGCCAGCAATCAGCTCAGTCTCAGAACGGGTATTTCCGCCACGACCATTCCGAATGTCATGGATTTCGCGCATCCGCCCCTCCCCCCGGATGCCTATGCCAGCGACGTCCGTGAGGCCTTGGGACTCGACCCGGATGAAAGGCTTATTCTTCAGCCGACGCGTGTGGTCAAACGCAAGGGAATTGAAAATGCCATCGAGTTGGTGAGCCGCCTGGGAATGAAAGCGCTGCTGGTCATTTCTCACGCCTCCGGGGACGAGGGGCACGATTACGAACAGCGGATCATCGACTATTCGCAACGCATGCAGGTCAACACCCGGTTCGTATCTAACATCATCAGCGAACGCCGTGGAACCACCTCGGACGGGCGAAAGATCTACACCCTCCAGGACATCTACCACCATGCCGATTTCGTGACCTATCCCTCCACCCGCGAGGGATTCGGCAATGCTTTTCTGGAAGCGGTCTATTTCAGGAAGCCGATATTGGTCAACCATTATTCCATCTATACCTTTGACATCAAGCCAAAGGGATTTTTAGCCGTGGAAATTGACGGATACGTCACCGACACGGCGGTCGAAAAGACACGCGCCCTGATCGAAGACCCCCGGCTCCGGGAAGAAATGGTGGAAAACAACTATGCCCTTGGTAAAAAGTTCTATTCCTACGAAGTACTTCACGACAAATTGATGAACCTGATGGTGTAGGTGCTTTTTTCCGGCCATGGACGTTTTTCTGGCAAGTTTACCAACTCCGAAAAATCTGGGGTACATTATATTCAGAAGCGACGTTGGGAGAAATATGCAAAGAACACGGTTTCAGGTTTAAAAGCAGACCATTTGAAAATGATACGCTATACTATTTACAGGCAACTTAAGGCTTGCAGGATAGTAGTACGTTGGTATTACAGATTTCGCCAAAAACACAAGCTCTCGATATCTCTCTATTCTTTCCCGATGTATTTGACAAGTTCCACGCTCCACTCAGGGCTATCGCGTGCAGACAACAACGCTTGATTTAACTCTTCCAAATATGGACTTTCATCCGGTAGTGCGAATGCATAATTCTGTTTTTCGAATACGAATGGAAGGACCGAGAGCGATTCATACCTTCCTTTCGCTTGGGCTTCTTTGATCTTGTACCTCAAGACTGCATCGTCGGAGACCACTGCATCCAGCCGACCGTCATCAAGGGCCGCAAGGAGTTCTTTTCTGTCGCTGAAAGTACGGCTGTTGATGCCTTTCTCCTGTAAGTACTCAAAGCCCAGTTTTCCAGCAATATTATCCAAAAGAAAAATGCTTAATCCTGAATAATGGCCTGCATCCTTCATGACGAAGGGTGGACAAATACGTGCTGCGACGCGCACTGGATGCTCCGCTGACTGATCGCAGAGTGGAAAAGGAATCGATAAGAAGAGGGTCAGAAAGAAGAGTGCAGTCAATGAGACTTTAAGCCTGAACTTTAGATACATCATGTCAATCTCCTCAAAAAAAATACAAATCAGCCGAATACAGATACATTGACTATCCCTTTCGGACGTCCCTTGTGATATGCTAAAAGATTGCCTCTAATTTGACGGTGGTCCGGCGACAGATTTCTTGCCTTATGAAAACATTGGTAATGATTCAGATCAGTTTGTATTAGGCGGAGCAATCTAAAATATCTCAGGCTCCAGTTAAGGGAGGTCAATTTGGAAAAAAAGCGGTTACCCAAGTTTATTGCCAGTAGCCGCAGTTTATAGCCGACAAGATATGTAGGATACGTTTTATTGCCGAAAATATTGACGCTTTCATCCGAAGTAGCGTGCCTCGATAACTGTTATATCGTCCTGAAGCCTGATATCGTTTGAAAACATCAATAATTTCTCCTCCAATGTTTGCATGCTTAGGGGTGCCTTGGGATAGTCGAGACTCTTTAATATTTGCGTGAATCCTTCGACACCAAGCCATTCATTCTGAGCATTTTGTATCTCGGTTGCACCGTCACTAAATAACAGGACTGAGTCACCGGAATCCAATTTCACCGTTTTCTCCTTGTAGGGGATATCTTCCATGACTCCTAGAGGTGGACCGGTTGATTTTGGCTCTTCAACGACCCAGTTTTCATGGATGATTAACGGTGTTGGACCGCCGGCGCCAGTGAAACAAAGCGTTCCGGCACGGGCATCAAAAATCCCACACATTGCCGTTGCAAAGGTGACCACACTGCCAAATATTTTGACAAGGTCTTCGTTAACCGCAGCGGCAAAATCGGCCGGGTTTTTCAGTAGCTGAAAATGGCGGTTCCATAGGATGCTTAAATGCATCGCATACAGGGCCGCGGCGACACCGTGCCCCTCCATATCGGCAAGTAAAAATCCATACCGGTCAGCATCCAGCGGTTGGATGGCATAATAGTCCCCACCCACAATGTCATATGACATGAAGAAGGTCGAAAAGCGTAATCGCGGGTCTTCCGGCAGGTCGTGCTGCAGTGCCTGGCGTTGTATTTTTTGAGCCCGCTCAAGGTCCACCAGCATCGGAGATACATCACGAAACGTTTCCACACCGCCGATGATTTCACCAGCCTCATTTTGAATCGGAGCGGTTGTAACTTGTGTAGGAACTCTGCGGCCATCCTTGCATAGCGCAAAAACAATAATGGGAACGTTTGTGGTGACCCCGGTGATCATAGCACGATGCAATGGGCAATACTCCTCACCGCACAACCGGTGCCCATCCTTATCTACGTGGTTAAGGATGTCTTCCAAACATGCACGGCCCAAAACATCCTCAGACCGCCATCCGGTGATACGCTCTGCAGATTTGCTCCAGAATACAATGCGACGGTCGCGATCACACACGTAAACACCGTCGTTTAGACAATCGATAATTTTCTCGGTTGAAATGAGTAATTCCTTCATTGGAGACCTTTCAGTATTAAATAAATTTTTGCAACTTTTTAGAAAGCATACGATTATCCCGGTTAAACGCCAAGAATTGTGAAATTGTTACAAAAGGAATAGATCCAATGACAGGTACTAAGCTTTTTTTGAAACTAGACTCGGAAAAAGTAATCCCCGTGGGGCAGCAATTGCACTGATTATCTAATGGCGAAACGCATAGGTTTCAGGTGTCGGGTTTCGGCCTGCCCAGGTGCGATATGACGGATTCTCACTGTTCGCTGCTAGAGATCCCAATATTGTCATATCTTCCAGATTCATACAAGTATAGGTCTGGGTCAGGGGTGTCAGGAAGGCGAGTCGCTAAATCCTGAAACTCGTGTGAAACTACATTTAATTCAATGTCCTTTAAGCTGTGATTAAAGGTTGGTGGGAGCGGCTTTCAGCCGCGATTTACCCGGGCAATCGCGGTTAAAAACCGCTCCCACAATCCAAGAACAACAGATTCAAAACTACAAAGTTTCTTTTCCGATCAGACTGGACGCTCGCGGCCAGAGGCGTCGCTCGTGTGAAACTACCCCAAAATGGCACGGTTTTTTGATGATTAGACGGGTCGCTTGGATGACCTGGATTAAACAGCGAACCGCAGAATAACGAATATCGAATGATGAATCATGGAATCGCTACGCGAAATCTTTTTTAAAATTGACAGAATACATTAATTCGGCGTTCGATGTTCATCAGTTTCTTTTTCGATTAGACTGGCCGCTTTCCAGGCCGGCGGCTGGGCTGACACCTGAACACCGACACCTGTCTACGATCCCGTCTGAAGCGAAGCGTAAGCGGGGAAACCATCATTTTCTCACAACAAGTTGTCAGATAAAACCCGATAGGGGCCTTAGGCAGTCGAGATAACTCACCTTGTAATAAAAAGGTTTATCCGCTTTGGCATTCACACCCAGTCGGGTAGCCGCACCTCCTTCTCCCCGACCGAACCCGGAATATAACATTTAAGGTCAATCACCGGTGAACCGTCAAGGGCATCGATATCTTCTATTTCAATGGACTCGCCCCGGATCGATATTATTTTGCACACCGTGAGTCCGATCAAATTGGGCCTTTGCGGAGAATGGGTTGCAAAGACCCCGGTCAAGGGATTGCGTGGGTCTTTTCGTGGGTGAACCTGCAGCACCCGACGTTTTGCGGCGGTGTCGTTTTGATCAAACCAGAAAAGCACCACGATGTGCGAAAAACCGTCAAGACCCAGAAGAGCATCCGTGTAATCGTTAAAAATTTCGATACTGGCAGCGGTGTCCGTCTTTCTGACAATGCCCACGGGAATAATTTGAAAGAACTCATTCATTTGAAATTTCTCCATTCAATAGAACCGCCCAAAAGTTGCTTTAAATTGCAATTTTGAAATTATCTTCTTTTGTTTTTTCCCTTTGCCCTATGCCCTTAGCCCCTTGCCCTGCGCCCTTAGCTCTATGCCCTATGCGCCCTGCCCTTTGCCCTCTGCCCTTTTTACCCGCAACCCAAAACCAGTATCGAGTATCCAGTATCGAGTATCGAGTATCGAGTATCCAGTATCGAGTATCGAGTATCGAGTATCGAGTATCGAGCATCGAGCATCCAACATCGCTTCGCTAGTCTTCCTGAAGCTCTTTCAAGTTCGCATAGTAATCCAGCGCGTCCGGATTGCCCAGTGCATCCCGGTTAAGCACGGTCCGGCCCTCTATTATTTTTTTAACCGCCAGCTCCACCTTCTTCATATTGAGCGTGTAAGGAACTTCGGGCGTACTCAGGATCTTTGCCGGCACATGCCGCGGTGAGGCATTGGTCCGAATGGTTTGCTTGATTTTCGTTTTCAATGTTTCGGTCAATTCATACCCGGCAGCCAACTTGACAAAGAGAATTACTCGAATGTCATCCTGCCAGTTTTGCCCGACCACGACACTGTCATCGACCTCCGGCAGCTGTTCTAACTGCCGGTAGATCTCGGCCGTACCAATCCGGACACCACCCGGATTCAGGGTGGCATCTGATCGCCCGAGCATGACCACGCCGCCGCGTTCGGTTACGATGACAAAATCGCCATGCCGCCAGGTATTCGGATAAACGTCAAAATAGGCATCATTATATTTGCGGCCGTACGGATCGTCCCAGAAATATATCGGCATGGATGGGAAAGGCTTGCAACAGACCAGTTCACCCTGTTGATCAATTATTTCTTTGCCCATCTCATCAAACGCCCTCACATCCATGGCCAGCCCGCGGCACTGCAGTTCGCCGGCATAAACCGGCCCTATGGGGTTACCGAGTGCGAAACAGCCGTTGATATCCGTGCCGCCGGAAATAGAAGCCAGCTGCAGATCTGCCTTAACCTCATTGTAGACATATTCAAACCCTTCAATCGAAAGCGGTGATCCGGTGGAAAGGACCGCTCGCAGCGCGCTGAGGTCGTAGGTTTTACCGGGCTTGACACCGGCATTGATCAGGGCGGCAATGTATCCCGCGCTGGTGCCGAAAACCGTGATTTTTTCATCCTGGGCCATTTCCCATAAGGCGCCCGGATTGGGGTAAAACGGATTGCCGTCAAAAAGCACCAGGGTGGCGCCCACGGCCAGAGAGCTTGTCAGCCAGTTCCACATCATCCAGCCACAGGTGGAAAAATAAAAAATGGTATCTTCTCGTTTTAAGTCGGTATGCAGCATGAGTTCTTTTAAATGATGGACCAGAATGCCGCCGGCACTTTGAACCATACATTTTGGCAAACCGGTGGTTCCGGAAGAATACATGACGTAGAGGGGATGATCAAAGGGCAGCTGTTCAAATTCTATTTCAAGGCTGGATTCGGAAGATCGGAAATCGTTGTAGTGCACGGCATTGGCAACCGCGCTGATATCTGCATTTTGATCGGTATACGGAACCACGACCACTTTTTCGATGGAGGGAAGTTTTTCTAAAATATCGGCAATCCGTGCCAGAGAATCCATCTTTTTGCCTTTGAACGAATAGCCGTTGGCCGTAAACAAAACTTTGGGTTGAATCTGCCCGAATCGATCCAGCACGCCTTTGATGCCGAAATCAGGAGAACAGGACGACCATGTCGCTCCCAGGCTAGTTGCCGCCAGCATGGCCACAATGGTCGCCGGCATATTCGGCATAAAGCCCACCACCCGGTCGCCGGTTTGGACCCCCGCCCCCTTCAGACTGCGGGCCAGACGCGCCACCTCGTCGTAGAGTTCGGCATAGGTCATCTTGGTTGATTGTTGCCCTTCACCCTTGAAGATAAGGGCCACCTTATCGTCTCTGAAGCGCAAAAGATTTTGGGCAAAATTAAGTCGCGCACCGGAAAACCACCGAGCCCCCGGCATTTTGGTTACATCGTCAATAACTTGCCCATAGGGTTTGGAGGCGATGATGTCGGCAAATTCCCAAAAAGTCTCCCAGAAATCAGCAATGTTTTCTATCGACCATTTATAAAGGGGTTCGAACTTGCTGAAATTTTGTTGATACTTGTCGTTGACGACATTCATGAATCGATACATGTTGCTGTTTTTAATCTGTTCTTCCGAAGGCTTCCACAATAGTTTCGCCATGATCCCTCCCTTTACTGATGTTGAGCTTAAATGTTTTTAGTTCTATTCCGTTTCTACCGTTATAAACACCAAATAGTCAAGATGATGAACGAAAAAACAGAACCTCAAGAGCTTTAATTCTTGCAGTACCTTCCGATTTCCGATATCAGTGGCATTTTTACAGTCTTTCTCTTTAAAATCGATCCGCAGAGGCGGACCTTAAATATTCAATCTTCAATCGAAAATGTTCAATAATTTACATAAGGAGACCTGCTATGCGCCAAGTTGATCTTAGATCCGACACCTTGACCCGACCCACTCCGTCCATGCTGAAGGCAATGGCGGAGGCAGAGGTCGGTGACGATGTTTTCGGGGAAGACCCCACCATAAACAAATTAGAGGAGATGGCTGCAGATCGTTTGGGGAAAGAAGCCGCCGTGTTCGTTGCCAGCGGCACCATGGGCAACCTGGTCAGCCTGCTGGCCCATTGCGGTCGCGGTGATGAAATCATCCTGGGAGATTATTCACACACGTTTTACTCTGAGCAGGGTGGCTCAGCTGCCATCGCCGGTATCCACCCTCGCACGATACCGAACCAGATCGATGGTAAACTTGCCTTGAAGGATATTGAAGCCGCCATTCGGCCGTATGATATCCATCACCCGCGCAGCCGATTGATCATGTTGGAAAATACGCATAATCGCAAAAACGGAAGCCCTCTAGATGCAGCATATATGCGCTCTGTGAAAGACATCGCAGACAACTATAAGCTAAAAATTCATGTCGACGGCGCCCGGCTTTTCAACGCCGCAGTTGCTCTGAGAGTAGACGTCCGGGATCTGGTTGCCGATGCCGATTCGGTCAATTTTTGTCTCAGCAAGGGATTGGCTGCTCCGGTCGGGTCGGTGCTATGCGGCACTGCCGACTTTATCGTCAAAGCCCGCAGAGCCCGTAAAATCATAGGGGGTGGCATGCGCCAGGCCGGTGTTCTGGCAGCCGCCGGAATCGTCGCGCTCACCGAGATGATCGATCGTTTAGCAGAAGATCACGCCAACGCTCGCAAACTGGCTGAAGGCCTGGCTGATATGCCCGGGCTGTCCATCGATCCGGCCATGATCAAAACCAATATTGTTTATTTTGAGACGACTCGTGAAGATCTATTCGAAGATGAGTTGGTCAGACGCCTTGACAAAGAAGGTATAAAGATTGCGGCAATGGGACCCCGCCTCCTGCGAGCCGTGACCTATTACCAGATCACAGGTGAAGATATCGAATTTGCACTGAACGCTTTTTCGAAAATTTTGAAATAAAACGATCCTGTGCTGCAGCGGATTAGCTCTTTGCCCTGGATATCAAATCTGCTCAAGCCACAGCGATCGCGTCCATCTCAATTAAAAACCCCATCGGAAACCTGGCAATCTGCACAGTGGTTCGCGCCGGGGGGGCATCACCAAAACGCTTGCCGTAGTTTTCGTTCACTGCGGCAAAATCATCAAAGTTGGTGAGAAAAATACCGACTTTTACCAAATTTTGGAATCCCATTCCTGCGGCTTGCAGTATGGCGTCCATACTATCCAGTACTCTTTCAGTTTGAATTCGAATATCACCATCTCCCACCAGACTGCCGGTTTGCGGGTCAATGGGAACCTGCCCGGCGATATACAACGTCTGAGAGCCTTCCACCAGGATACCTTGACTGTAAGGACCCAAAGCAGCGGGTGCACCCGATGTTTGTACGATTTTTTTTTTCATATTACGGGTTTTCCTGAAGAATTTCCAACAAAAGATCAAAACTGATGCTGCCCCCGGTGACGAGGCAAGCACTTTTGCCTCTTTGCGAGGGGGCCATCTTCTGAGCCGCAGCCAGTGCAAGTGCACCGGACGGCTCAGACAACATTTTATTACCCAATAACATGGATCGAATGGCAAGGCGCACCGAGCGCTCTGAGACCAGTATGACGTCGTCGATCAATTCATTGAGAAGGGGAAACAACTCATCCGTGATATATGGCACGGCGACACCGTCACAAATTGTCTTGCATTCCACTGTAATCGGTTGACCGTGATCGACGGCCGAACGTAGGGCCGGACAGCCTTCAGGCTCAACTGCAAATATTCGGACCGCAGAGTTGACTGCCTTGATGGCACTGCCGACGCCACCCAACAATCCACCGCCACCCACGGGAATAAAAACGGCGTCGATGTCAGGTGCATCGTCCATAATTTCGAGACCAAGGCTCCCGTGGCCGATCATGACCAGTCGATTTGTCCACGGGTGTATAAAAGAGTAAGGTTCCTGCTCCCAGAGATGCTCCTGCAAAAAGCGAAAGACTTCTGATATGGGTTTGAGTACCGGAATCCCGCCATATGCTTTCACGGCCTCAATCTTGGGAAGCGGTGCCGTATCCGGCATAATGCTGCGGGCGGATATTCCAAAATGTCTGGCGGACCAGGCAAGGGCTTGGGCCGTGTTGCCCGCGCTGACCGTGCTTAGGCCCCTGTTTTTTTCCTCCGGGCTGAGTGAGGCGACGGCATTGAATACGCCGCGAAGTTTAAACGAATTCACTGCCTGGAAAATTTCGGGTTTTAGCAAAATTTGCGGCTCATCTTCCTCACCGTGATAGGTAATCAACGGTGTATGTACAATGATTGATTCAAGAAGTTTTGCCGCTGCTCTGAATTCGCTTAAGGTGGGTCGATCAACCACGCCAATTCCCTCCTTTCAAAATTAGACAACTTGCTATAAAATTTCAAATGAGAAGGACGCCCGCTCCGGGGAGCGCGTCGCACCGACAGCTGTGCCAAATTGAAGAGGGGCGAAGCGCGCCGCAGCAGGTGGATTTTTTACGAAGCCGTCAGTGTTTGAAACTGCGCTGCCCGGTGTAGACCATGGTGACATCCGCTTCGTTGCAGGCTTCGATGGACTGATAGTCATTGGCGGACCCGCCCGGCTGAATCACCGCTGCAATTCCCTCGTCGATACCGACATCCACGCCGTCGCGAAATGGAAAGAAGGCATCGCTGACCATGGCCGACCCGATCAGCCCGCCTTTTTCCCGGGCCACACGCTCATCGAACTCCGCTTTTTTAGCCGGATCTTTTAAATCGTTATAGGGCATGCCAAGGCTTTCAAAACAATAGCGATCAGCCAGCTTGCGGTAGGCCTTGTCCCGGGCGATCTGAGCGACGCCGACCCTGTCCTGCTCGCCGGTGCCGATGCCGACGGTAACCAGATCTTTCACGTAAATCACCGAATTGGACGTGATGCCGGATTCCACCAGCCAGCCGAAAAGCATATCCTCGTATTCCTTGTCCGTCGGCTCCCGGCGGATTCGGTAAAGTTTGCCTTTGTAATCGCACTCGGCAAGTTTAAGGTCCTGCCTGCGGCGGGCGGCCGGCACAAAGGACCACTGGGCAATGAATCCGCCGTCGATCAAGCTTTTGAATTCGACGCAGCGCTGCCCGACGAAGGACTGTAATCGTTCGATGTTGCCGATCTTGACCACCCTGAGATTTTTTTTGGCGGCAAAAATATCCATGACACCCGGCTCGAACTCCGGCGCTACCACAACCTCGGCATACTGCTCGACGATGGCTTCCGCCGTGGCCCTGTCCACCGCCCGGTTCAAGGCAATGCAGCCGCCGAAAGCCGCAACCCGATCGGCCATGTTGGCTTTCAGGTAGGCATCTTCCAGAGAATCGGCCAAGGCCACCCCGCAGGGGTTGTTATGCTTCACAATCACGGCCCCCGGTTTGTCGCTAAAATATCGCAAAATGTTGAGAGAATTATCCGCATCGGTTAGATTGGTTTTGCCGGGATGCTTGCCCGATTGCAGCAGCTCGATGTCGGATGCCAGATACCGTCCCGGCTGGATGGTTTGGATCTCCCCCAACACCAGATTACCGTTGACCATTCGATAAAGCGCGGCTTCCTGGCCCGGATTCTCTCCATAGCGAAGCCCTTTCTGGACATTGTCGATGGTCCAGGTAACTTTCTCATAACACAGCGTTTGCCGATTATTTTCATCGATGAAGCTGATCTCCACCTTCGGCGGAAAGTGATCGTCCATGATCGTGCGGTACATTTTTTTTAGATCTTCAGCCATGTTGGCCTCCTTTAGCCCAACCCGGACAAGCCGGAATTAAAGATTTATGGTTTCGCTCGCGCAGCGCAGGCGCTTGCGCCGCGTGTCGCTCTGTCTTTTCTAATCAAATCGATAGGATTGCTTAAATAATCAATTTGGCTATACCATAAATCATGTGAAAATATGATGTGATTTCAATACAGTAGGTACTAAGTTGAGCGGTTCAGGGTTACCTTTCTTTTAAACGGTTACTATCCAGATTTTGAATTTTGATCATTGTTATTTATTTGATTTTTGTAATTTGATATTTGTGATTTAGATTGTTGAAACAAGGCAGGTCAATCATCCTTCCATTACTTTATTTACAGATTGTAGCATGCCTCCACATCGGGCAACGCCTTCGTATTAAGAAAATCAGCAATGGCACGGTCATAGACGGCGGTGTGTTCAAACGCTTTTTGGGCCAAACGGTAGCGCATCCCCAGGGAAAGCGCCCCAGTGTTGGCTGTTAACTCGGCTATGATCCCGGCATAATCAGAGGGATCCACCACCGGGGCCACCCGGATGAAATTTTTTGCCGATGCCCGGATCATGCAGGGCCCCCCGATATCGATGTTTCCTCTGGCCCGCTCCACCGTCACATCCGCCTTTGATATGGTCTCCTGGAAGGGATACAGGTTCACCACCACCATGTCGATGGGTACCGCGGCGGTTCGCTTGAGATCATCCTGGTGAGCATCGTTGTAAGTCTCGGTCAGAAGCCCGAGGTAAATTTTAAAGTCCAGTGTTTTTACCAGCCCTCCCTGGGTTTCGGGCTGCCCGGTGTAATCGGAAACCCGAACCAGATGCGCAGCGGCCGACTGCCCCAGGATCTCCTGCAGCCGGGCATAGGTACCGCCGGTGGAAAATATTTTCAAATCAGGGTTCAAGGCCACCAGTTGCGGCACAAATGTGTCCAGACCGCTTTTATCGGACACGCTGGCCAGCAAATGACGAACGCCAACCAGATTGTCTATCCTGTCTACAATATTCATCGCCATAATGTTCACCTCCTGCCTTCGTATTCTTCTAAAAACCGTTTAAAAAATTCTACCATAACCACGTGGCGGTCCTCGGCCAGTTTGCGGCCTGCTGCAGTCAGAATGCGATCCCTGATTTTGCTGAGTTTCACTTTGAATTCCCGGTAGCCGGTATCGTCGACGGAATAGGGTTCGGCATCCTCTATATTTGCTTCAGCGCTATGAAGCCGGGCCCCCACTTCCCCGGCAAAGAGAAAGGCACGCGCCACTCCCACCGCCCCGATGGCATCAAGCTTATCGGCATCAAATAATACCCTGGCCTCAGGTGTCTCCGGTTCGTGGCGGCCCCGGAATCGATGGGATCGAATGCAGTGTAGAATATTTTTCTTTTGAGCTTCGGAGAGGGCCAGCTTTTCCACAATGGGCCCTGCCAACCGCGCCCCTTTTTCAGCATGGCAAACGGCACCATTGGATTCATCCTGATAACTGCGGCCGATATCGTGGAGGTAAGCGGCCGCTAACAGGACATCCATGTCAACCCCTTCGGCGACTCCGATGCGTTCACACAACCGGCAAACCCTGAGGGTGTGGTCCCATTTGTGGCTGCCCCGGGCACTTAGAAAGTGTTTGTGAGCCAGTATTTTTACGGTTTCGAGCATGGAGTTTTAACCAAGAATGATGAAAATCACGCATAACGTGGCTTTTAACTTTCATCCCATTTTTAATTCCGTTAAATCAGCTTTCTGGGGCAATTTTAGATTTTGGATTGGGGATTTGTTGTATCGCTTTGCTCTATCATATTTTTCAAATTAACAATGCGAAAGAAGAAAAAGTTCACCAGCCAGTTCCACCAGGATCCGCTTAATGCAAGAGCAACAGAAAAGGAAAAGTGAAGAACCGGTCTGAGGGTTCAGGGTTCAGGGTTCAGCCCTGCCGCCGGTCTGAAAAGCGGCCAGTCTAATCGAATAAAATACTTAACGAAATGCAATTTTATTTTTCTGACAGCATCAACAGGATGGACAGGATATAGCTATACTAAAACAAAATAATCCTGTAAATTCTGTCTAAATTAAGGAGTTTCATATAAGCGAAGCGACATCCACAATTCGTCAATCTTCATTCGTCATTTGATGAAGTCTCATAAAAGGGTTCATATCAATTTTAACTATTCACCTGAGATTCATACACTAAATCCGTTTGTGCTTGCAATAGACAAATTTCAATGATTCATTTATAATTTAAGGATGGAAATTTCGAATTTAAAAAAAACGACCATCATATGCCTATCAGCCGGTCTTATTCTGATCTCCATTGCTTATTTCGGTATTGCCATAGGGTTTAAGAATACGTCTCCGCGGGATTATATCACCCAACGACCGGTCGGAAATAATGTCTATAATTATGACAAGGCCGGTATCCTTGGTGACATAAAAGAATCCACCGGCCGTTACCTTGAAATATTCAAAAAGGATTATGCCATTGAAACCGTCATTGTGACACTCCCCGCTTTGCCCCAAACCCATACGATCGAGTCGCTGGCGGCCGAGCTGTTCAGCAACTGGCAGATCGGTAAAAATACGGGCGGCAGAGGCATTTTGCTTCTATTGGCGAACAAGGAAAAACTCGTTAAAATTGAAGTCTCCTATGAACTGGAAGATGTTTTCACGGACATATTCTGCGGTCATATCGAAGACAAACAACTTCGAGCTTATTTTTTAAACAACCAGGTGGAGGTCGGGCTCGTGGCTGTGTTGGAAGAAATCGAACAACGGGCCCAAATCAAACATCAGGCCAATTACACGGTTTCAGGCATTGACCGGCTCGATGCAGAACTGCTGTCCGGCGGCGCCGGCGCCAAACGGCAATTGACAGAATATCAACCGGAAGAAATTACCATAGAAGGACACGATTATCCGGCCGGCAGTACCCCGGAGAAAGCGTGGCATACCCTGATCCGCAGTTGGGAAAATAAAGTACGTGATCCGAACCTGGGTGTCTACACCCAGATCACCCGGCTGGCTTACCGGAATTTCCAAAATCTGCCGGACTCCCGCTATGAAGAAGATGTTCTCACCTATAAAAATAAACCCTATGAAATCATTCAAAACGAAAACTATGCGGTAATATTCTTTGGAAAAAAGAAGGGCTGGGAGAATGCACCATTTTTATTCTGTCGAAAAAATGATGGCTGGCAATTTAACATCGTGCATCAGCGCAAATATGTACGTATGGGCAAAAACCCTCACTGGGGTGTCGAACGTTCCAGCCATCCCTATGGAGATCTTTTGGCACGCTGTCCCTTCTGGATGAACCAGGACATTCCCCTGGAAGGCGATGACATCTACCGCATCGAAGACGACCTCAGATTGGCGCAAGCGATCAGAGACCTGGAATCAGCATATGAAGATGATCCGGAAGATTTCAAGACGGTAATGCAGTTGGGAAAATTGTATACCATCACATCTCTCAATGCTAAAAAGAGGATTGCCTTTTTAAAAGAAGCCGGAAAGCTAAACCCCGGCAAACCGGAGCCATACAAGTATCTTGGCATTGCCCACCTGGACGCTTTTTATCAGTTTGAATCGGCCATCAAAGAAATGTCGGCTTATACGGAGCAACGCCCGAATGATGTTTTCGGGCACAACTATCTGGGATATCTTTATTACTGTGTGAAACAGTATCGCAAGGCCATCAGCGAGTTAAACAGGGCCGTTGAGTTAAAACCGGATAACTGTTATGCTTTTGCCAAACTGTCCCGGACCTATGCAGCTCAATATTTGAATTCTGCCACATCAGATCCCAGGCGACCCGATTACAGGAAAAAAGCGGTGGAGATGTTTGCAAAGGCTTCGGCAACGGCAACGCCTGAGCCAGGGCGGCTTAAGTGGCTGGAGCGGTATTTAGTTAAAAAAGGGATTCTGGACGGATAGTGAAACTTTAGCCACCAAGACAAAAGCGTACCATAAAAAGATAAAGGTGTCGGGTGTCAGCATTAAAGACGCGAAATTCTGAAACCTCATATGAAACTACATTTATTTAGACAGGATTTACAGGATTATCAGGATAATTTTGTTTTAGCATAGCTATATCCTGTCCATCCTGTTGATCCTGTCAGAAAAATAGAATTGCATTTCGTTAGGTTTCTTTTTTGATCAGACTGGCCGTTTTTCAGGCCAGAGGCGTCGCTTATATAAAACTACATTTCAAATGTTGGAGTTGGTTCTATCCTGGGCCACTTGGTATTTTGTAGGTTGGGTTGAGCCTACTCCAGGCTTTGTTGGGTTTCGTTGCACTCAACCCAACCTACATTTTGCCTGTGTTATTGCGAATTGCGAAACCCAACAGCGGTAGCATACACACAAGCCCCGAGAGATAGGTAATGCAAAAACTACACACACTAACTATAATTATACTAACATTGATCGCAACGGTATCCTGTTCCGTAATTTCGCAGCAGGTTCGCTCGGAAGCCGACCCCCCTGTCCCTTTTCAAACCCTGATCCGGGACGCGGACAAATTCCTCGGACAAACAGTGATTCTGGGCGGCTACATCCTGGAAACTAAAAATCTGGAATCCGAGACAATCCTGAAAGTTCTGCAGACACCCCTGCGCTTAGGTGACGACCCGGATTTAAAAAAGCGCTCCCAGGGAAGATTCATGGTGTATCATAAGGGTTTTTTGGACCCGGAGGTCTACGCCAAGGATCAAGTCATAACGGTGGCCGGCAAGGTGATCGGTACCGGCGTGGAAAAAATTGGCGATGAACAGATTCAGTACCTGAAAATCGAAAACCGCGAAATCTACCTGTGGTCGAATTACACGAATAAACCCCTATACTTCTATCCCTGGCCGTATCCTTACGGCCGGACACTGCACCCCTACTGGTATTGGTAGTAAGGCATGGGGCATAGGGCATGGAGCATAGAGGGAACAAAAACTCAAAGCCGGCAGCAGAAATGAGAATAAAAGAAACCGCCGTCGCGCATGATCACGCTGAACAAGGAGGGTGGGGGTTTGCGTGGATCATGCCGGCGGCGATTCGAGACACAAAGTAACCGTTCACAGGTTCAGCCCGCCCTGGTGCGACTTATAAGATCATATTACGTTCCGTGTCAGGTTCCCAAATATGAATCTAAATAATTGAGCAAAGTAAAGTCAGGTCTGGGCCAGGGGGTTCAACGTTCAGGGTTAAGGGCTAAGAAGGCAATAAAGGCCCTACGTCCTTGTCAAAAAAGGCTTATTTTCCTAAATAATTGCCAATTTGACTCCAAATTTTGGATTTGGCCTGACGAAGCTGATACTTGTCTCGCATATACGCATCCCAAATGCAGTCCAAAGACGAGAATGCAACCTTGAACCCCTGAATCTTTATAGGCCCAAGACCAGGAGTTTAGACCTATTCGGGATTATCGGCCAACTGATTGAATTCTGCATGCCATGAACACTTATCGCAATAGGTCTCTGTGTCATGGCACACTTCGGGACAACTCGAAGTATCTACATCCGGGCCGAATGCGACCTTACCGTCGTGTAATTCGAACTCATAGGTCTCGTATTCATCATCCGGATCTTTGACATAAAACTTTTCACAACCACAAAGCGGGCATTTCATAATTGCATTCCTAATTGATCACCAATCAGTCCACTTTAAAAAACGCCTTGGCAGTCGCCTTGCAAACCGGGCACACGTCGGGTGGTTCACTCTCACAGGTATACCCGCACACGCTGCAGACATAATAATCGACTTCTGCCAGGTTCTCCATTTTATCCAGGGCGTTCGTATAGAGATTGGCATGGATTTTTTCCACATCGTTGGCATAGTTGAAGCTGCGCAGGGCGGCCTTCTGGCCCTCGGCTTCGGCTTCTGCGATCATGGCCGGATACATGGTTTTAAACTCGAAAGTTTCTCCGGAGATGGCTTCTTTGAGATTGTCGGCCGTGCTGCCGACCCCTTTGAGAGTTCGCAGGTGCGCATGGGCGTGAACGGTTTCCGCCGCTGCGGCGGCCCGGAACAATTTGGCCACCTGGGCATATCCTTCCTTCTCCGCCTTTTCGCCAAATGCAAGGTACTTCCGGTTGGCCTGGGATTCACCGGCAAAGGCATCCTTTAAATTTTGTTCGGTCTTACTCATTGATTTCCTCCTTATGTTTATTTAAATCTCCCCGGCACCCTAAAAATGGGTGATTCTTACCGCCTTTAAAAAGACGGCAAAGGCTCCCCGCCCCTCCCGTATTGTATGGAAATACCATGGGTCTCTTTGCTGGTAATGGGAAGATAAGTAAATGACAATACCAATTACAATCAAAAATTGTGCCAAAGACAGAAACTTCCAGCTACAAAGAAAAAGTGTATTAATCTTATAAGCTTAAGAAACACATCACCTTTTCAAACGTGAAAAACATCACCTTATTATTTGATACGAATGAGACATTTGGTGCCGATGTGCGACCGTGTAATCAATACAAATTCCCGCTCGAGTTGACCCGCAATCGATCCAGACTGTTTCATATAAAATTTTGAAGCATTAGTGTCTCACGAAACAAATCCTATCCTAAAAAATATGCTTGGAAATGATTTCCTTCATGATCTCGGTTGTCCCGCCACCGATGGACAGCACCCGGTTATCGCGAAACAGCCGTTCCACAGGATACCCACGCATAAATCCGTAGCCGCCGAAAATCTGCACCGCATCATAGGTCACTTTGTCACTAACCGAACAGGCAAAATTTTTGGCCATGGAAATTTCTTTGATCTGATTGAGCCCGGCATCGATTTTGGCGGCCACGCGATAGGTAAATTCCCGACTGACTTCCACTTGGGTCGCCATGTCCACGATCTTGTGCCGGATGACCTGAAAGCCGGATATGGGTTTACCAAATGCTTCTCTGCGGCGGGCATAGTTAATTGCCTCCTCCACAGCAATCTGGGAGGTCATATTGGCCATCACTGCCAGTTGAAGCCGTTCGGCCTGAAAATTTTCCATGATGCCGTAAAACCCCTGATTCTCTTCTCCAATGAGATTTCGAAACGGAACCCGGCAATTATTGAAGAAAATCTGGGCAGTATCAGATGTCCACCATCCGGTTTTTTTTAATTTTTCAGATACCGAATATCCCGGTGTATTCGATTCAATCACCAGTAGGCTGATCCCCTGTGCCCCGGGGCCTCCGGTTCGCACGGCACAGGTGATCTGATCCGCACGACAACCACTGGTGATAAAGGTTTTGCTGCCGTTGACAACATAATCATCACCATCGCGTTCGGCTGTGGTTTGCAGTCCGGCCACATCGGAACCTCCCCCGGGTTCGGTAATCGCCAGGGCCGCAATTTTTTCCCCGCAAAGCACCGGTTTGACATAACGCTCTTTTTGCTCCTCCGTTCCATGTCTGATGATTGGCGGAAGCGCAATGTTCAAAGAACCCACTCCGGCGGCAACACCACCGGATCCACATCGCATAATTTCTTCCCAGGCGGCAATTTGAAAAAAAATATCACCGGGTGTTCCGCCGAGTTCTTCCGGATAGCCGATCCCGAGCAGACCGACATCTCCGGCTTTTTTGTAAAGTTCCCGGGGAAACTCTCCCATTTCCTCCCATTCATCGACATGGGGAATGATTTCCTTATCCACGAATTCCTTAACAGACCGGCGAACCATATTGTGGGCAGGCCCGAAGTACTCCTGATAATCGGCTTTATCGCTGAATTCAAAAGTCATGGTTTAAAGTGAATCCAATCCGTCGGCATTGGGGTAGAATCGGCGAATATGTTTTTCTTGGACCACAAAAGACCAGTGCACATCCCTTAGAATCTCAGCGGCGCCGAGTCGATCTTTCTTTTTAATCAATTCGATGAACTGATCATGTTCCTTGCAATTGTTCAATTCCCATTCTTCGATATAACCTCGCCGCGGAAAGTCATATAGGCGCTGTTTATAGGGCCGGACGATGCTCTTCAGGGATTTATTGCCGGAAAGGTCCAGGAAAACGTTGTGAAAATCGAGATTTAATTTATAGTAATTGTCATATTCCTTACGATTCAAAGCCGTTAACTGGCGGGCATTCAGCTTTTCCATCCTAGCAATATGGGATCTTTTGATCTTATCGAAATCATTTAGAATAATCGATCCTTCTAGTGCCCCTACGATCTCATATGAATCCTTTATTTCCTGAAGGGTCAGTTTTTTTACGGTCACGCCCCGCCGGGGTAAAATGGTCACAAAACCTTCGATCTCGAGTTGGATGATGGCATCCCGCAAGGGCGTTTTGCTGATGCCTAGCTGCAGACTGATCTCGTTGATGTTTATGGTGGCGCCGGGAAGAAGTTTTCTGTTGCTGATTTCGTCCCGCAGGTATTCATAGACCTGTTCCCGCAATGATTTTGTATTTAGCATTTAGTCGTATTTTCCCTTAGGTCGGATTACCTTATTAAGTGATATCTAATACATCAGCTTTCAAACTAACTGTCAAGGAATTATTACCCCTAAAGAATGTCCTCGCCGAATTCGCAATTTATTACTAAATCGGCACTTTGATTAGCAGGCTATCTACCTTTGTGGGAGCGGCTTCCACCAAGTAAAAATCGCAGTTTTGCAATTAAGTGTCACTGTATTGTTATCGATGACCCGTCCGCGGAACAGACCAGCTATCGGGCGCGAAGCGGTCAGCGGCGGCGCAGAAACCTGAAACCTCATTTTTATGACAACATGTGTCAGAAAAAAGGCCTAAGGGCCTATGCTGAGTTCATCGATCAACTAAATTTGATCTTGACGAATCTACGCATTTATGATCAATCTTATCTGCATCCCCGATCGTCCGTAAGAACTCAATCCCACTCTTTGAGTGTGAAGTTGGGATTTCTAAGCAATCACAATTCCTAAGAATATTTTGCCATGTTGTTTACCCCGAAACCAGCACGAAAAGTAAGACCCAAGCATAAAAAAATCTCAATTCATAAGCCGCCGGCATCGATCAGATTTGCATCCATCAAGCATGCCCTCGCGGTAACGGTAGAACCTTTTATATTATCACCGGCGTAGCCGGTGGCTTATGAATTGAGTCAACGAGGAGGCCTGTAATGAGTGCTCAAATGGATTTTAT
>Ga0316189_10001593_pt1 | contig 22525 bp, 27 predicted proteins | sample LowCovwburrow_MG_FD_204930 | JGI IMG/M metagenome (GOLD analysis project Ga0316189, IMG submission 204930) | Coastal sediment microbial communities from Maine, United States - Lowes Cove worm burrow | ecosystem: Environmental > Aquatic > Marine > Coastal > Sediment | place: USA: Maine... | reverse complement strand
AATGAAAACAAATAACAAAAACATGGAATTATTAGCAACAGCAAAAGCAGGAATTGACACAAGTGATTTATATGTAGATACAGCAACAATGCAAATTTATGTCAACAACTATTGGGACGGCAAATTGCAAAAGTACGGCAGCGCTGAAAAAATCGCATGGAGACTTTATGATGTACAATTACCAATAATTGCAGAAGACTTTTTCGGATATGAATTTTAAAAACAAAAATAAAGTACACGTTGTCAAGTTTGACAACAATGGAGCGGTTGATTATGTGCGTTTGCGTTGCAGCAATACGCAGCAAGCGCGCGAGATATTTATCTCAAACTGCAAAGATCCAATTTTACAAATTAAAACTATAAAAGCATGAACACACTAGAAAAAATGATCGCACAAATTGAGCACAAAAACAAATGCGTGACACTTGCGCGCGCAATGGCAGCAACAAAGGACAAAACAAAGAAACAAATACTTTGGAACAACTTTAAAAAAGCAGCATAATGGCAAAGCAAAAACAGACACCAGCAATTATTCCATTGAGAAAAAGGACAAAGGAAAATTGCTTGGAAAGCATCCAGCGCCGCGTAAACATCACAGTGCAAAGCATAGAAGTGTTACAACAACAGGGCGTTGAATATCGCCCAAGCGTTTACAGCGCGACGCAAGTGACAAAAATGTTTAATCACTTGCAGCATAAATTAGACAAAGCAAAGCGCACATTTGACAGCGGCTTAAAGCCAAGCGCAATCAAGCAGGAATTTACATTTGATAGTCATGATTAGCAATTACGACAGATGGTTAACAACGCCGCCCGACGAAGGAGGATTTGACGCTTTTGATGAAGCAGTGCTTGACAAAGTAAGTGAGCAATTTTGGCAGCAGCAGGAAAATGAGTTTTTGGTCAGCGACTTGTATTACAAGTGGCTTGACAAATTGTGCTGGAAAGCAAGTCCATATTTAGAGGGCAAGCGAGGGCAGCCAGTAAAAAATCAAAATCAGTACACGGAGGAGCAGTGCGCTAAAATTATTGAACGAGCATTTAATATTCACATAAAAGGGAAGCAATGAAAGCTGAAGAGATACAAAGAAAACTAGATGAAAATCAAATAGACGAATTTGAGGCTTGTCAATTAGCTCTTGATGCTTTGATAAATCTCGAATCCAAACTCAAAGAGAGGGATTTTAGCTTGAATGTAAATGATCCATATCAGTTTGTTTTGACTGACAAAAAAGGAAATACATATTCATTCAACCCACAAAAAAAATGGGGCGAAGAGTTAAATGATTTTTTAGTCGGCAATGTAAACATCAAAAACTAAGTAGATATGAAAAGACCACAAATAATCAATTTTTTCAAGAAAGGAACAACACTGGCCTATGTTCATGAAGTGTATAAAATGAACCCTGAACTATGGGCTTACATTCAAGCTGTTGATGCTGCTTATGATGATATGGAATCCCAACTCAAAGAGAGGGATCAAATTTGTGAAAAAATTATATCAACTATGGATCATAAAGATTTTTGGGATAATATTCAAAAGTTGGAGGATTTAATGAAAAGAAAACCAAACTTAAATGAAGCTATACACTAGCCAAGATTTGCAAATGCTGCACCAATACGGCAGCAGTCATGAAGTTGAGAAGGTGCAAGGCACAGAAGTAGACCTTAGACAGCTTAAAGACAATCAAAGCGTAATATGGGGCGACGGGGAGACTTTTCACTACAAATTAACTTATAAATTTTATCCAAAAACTAAGTAGATATGAAGTTTTGTATAAAGTACATGAAAAACGGCTTTGAATTTTATACCAATTTTTACCTTGAAGCTGATAATTGGAATGAAGCAGAAAAGGATTTGAAAAATGGATATTGGGTTGCTGGCGAATTAGTTGAAGAAATACCAGTAAGCGAGGAGTTTGTAAAAAGATTCATTGTAAAACAAAACTAAGTAGATATGACACACGAAGAAAAAATTAATTACATGAGAATTGCCGCTGGAATGGTTGGCTATGGCTTTGATAATAAACAATTAGATATGCTTGTATCTTTATATGAGTTAGTAATTAAAAAGGAAGGCGAAACTGATTTAAGAACTGTTACTCAAATAGAATCTGAGGTTAAGAAACGAGCAGACATTAAAAGTAGGTCTGAGTTTTTAGATAAGATTTCTGAAAAAACTAAGTAGATATGAAAGCTGAAGAATATTTACAAAGCAAAGGAATTGATATTTCAACGGTTGTATGTTATCATTACACAGGTGAGGCGGTTGATGGAATAAATATTGACATCGAAACTATTTTGGAAGAATACGCACAATCCCAACTCAAAGAGAGGGATAATGAAAATAGACAAGTTAAAAGATTGCTGAAAAATGCACTTGAATATTACCACAATCACAAGTTTGCTTACAGGGCAAAAAGCATGAAATCTTTAATTGAGGATGCATTAGATATTTTAAAAACTAAGTAGAAAAACAAAATGAAAAAGCTATCTTTATTAATCGCATTACTTGCAATATTATGCAGTAGTTGCATTGTTGGGCGAAGTTATGAAAAAGCATGCCAGCAGGATTTAAAATACCTCAAGCGCATGCATGGAAATCGCGATGTTTACAAGCAGCAAGCGAAACGCATTAAGGAAGTGCGCGCGCATAACAAAGTAAATCATTTTTAATATGCCAGCAAAAAGAACAACGAAGGATCAAACTGTTTTTTTAAATCGCAGGAAAGTCAATTTATTGTACAGTGCGCGCCAAGTTGGTTTTAAAATCAGCACGCAAAGACAGGAAATTTATATTAACGCGCTGGAGTTGCAACATTGGGCAACGCACAAAATTAATAAACACGCGCATAACTTGATAAATGATTACGGATATAAAGTGAGGATAATTAATCAATGAAAGCAAAGATCACGGCATGCGTTGTCATTTTAATTGTTGGAGTGCTTGCAAGCATCGCAGAACAAAATTGGTATATTCTTGCTTCCATGTGTTTATTTGCATTTGTTGTTGTGGGCGCTTATAAAATAAATGAAACATGAGACAAAATCCATTTGAAAAATACTTAACAAAGGAAAACAAATTTCAGCGTGCAGTCGCGCAATGGTTAAACATGCAGCACGGCGAATTGCTTTGGTGGCACACGCCCAACGAAGGAAAGCGCAGCACGTTTGAAAGGTGGCTTGCAAAAGTGCTTGGAATACGCGCAGGAGTGAGCGACATTATTATCGTGCATCAAAATGCAGTGTACAACGGAATTGCAATGGAGTTGAAAGTGGGCAACAACAAACCAACGCAAGCACAGCAAGACTTTTTGCAGCACGCAAAGCGGCAGGGATTTTATACTTGCGTTTGTTATGACTTGCAACAAGTGATGCAAGTTGTTAATAATTACATGCAGGATGTTGCTCAACTAAAATAAATGTACTATATTGCAATACAAAGGTAATAGTTTCTATTTTGAAAGGTTGGTAGTATTTTATGATGAAGGGCGAAGTTGGTTAGGCTTCGCCCTTTGTTTCAACAAAAAATGAATAGTATGGAAGCAGTTGAAATTTACAGCATTTTATTTGGAGCAGCAGTTGTTGCACTGGAAATCCTTGTTGATAAAAACGTATTTTGGAGCAAGGATAAAAACGACAAGCCTTGGAGCACAATTGGCCGCGCAGTTTTATTTATTTTGTGGGCATTTACTTTTCGCAATCACATTTATTGGTTGCACAACTTGCTTTTGAGTTACAGCACATTTTTCTTATTATTTGACTGGACATTAAACGTCGTGCGCTGGAAGGAATTGCCTGAAGCATATTTTTGGAAGTTGCGGCAGGGCGTGAAGACAACAAAATTCGAAATAAATTTTTTATATCCTTACAGGAATTTTGTCGCTAAATTCTTTTATCACGCAGCGCCAAAGAAACGCGATAAGTCACACACAGCATTAAAGTACTTTATTGACAATTGGTATGAACTTGCGTACACTCGAATTCCTCCGCAAGCGGAAGTTCTAATCAAAGCAAGTATTTTATTAAGCGTGATTTTATATTATTAGCTTGTTGTTTTGAAACACATTTTTGCTGAGACAAACAGCACATCAAGCACAGCAGTCCTAAACATTTTTTGTACATTTGATTAAATAAATTTGCATTGATTGAATTAAGTGCGTAATTTTAAATCAAATTACATGCTTAAAATGGCAAATGATTAGCAGGACGGATGTTTTAAATTCGCTGAAAAAACCAAATATTAAAATTGAGTATGCGCGCGACATGAGCAGCAAATTACGCTTGCACGTGGACGGCGTTGGCGTTTCTCAATATTTGCAGCGAATAAATAATTACGAAAACGAAGCGCAATACGAAGCGCGCGAGAAGCACGCAATCAGCAACAAGTTCTTAACCGAAGAACTACTTCGCCCAACAGATAACGTATTTAGCGCCAAGGGCGGAAGCAAGACTTACAAATTTAAAACAGGACAGCAAAACAACGTGGATGCATTTTTGCGCAAGCTAGTCAATGTCAATAGTGGCATGAGTTTGAGTGAGTACATTGAGAACACTTGGTTTCATTATCACATTGTGGATCCAAATGGTTTAATATTTATTGAGCTTCCTACGCCCGAACAAGTGGACGCCGCGCTGGATGCTGACGACTTGCAAGCAAAGCCAGTTTACAAAAGCATTGACAGCATACAAAATTATCAGCAAAACGGAATGCTTGTTGATTGGGTAATCTTTGAACCTCACTTAGTGCAGCAGGATGAAATTGACAATAAGCAGGTTGAGACAAAATGGTTTTGGGTTGTAGATGAAGCGTTTTATTATTTGTATGCAATTGTTGATGGTGAATTAAATTTAGTACGCAGCATCATAAATGACTTTGGATATGTTCCTGCAATCCTATGCAGCAATATTCCAGACTATGTCAGCGGGATGAAGCGCAGCCCAATTCACAACCAGGTGGAATTGCTTAACAGGTATTTAGTGCAAAACAGTGTTTTAACCATAAGCGAATTTTTCTACAACTATCCTAGGGAGTGGACTTACATTGATGATTGTGGATTTTGCAGTGGAACAGGAAAAGTTGCACAAGTCAGCCAAGTTGCAGGACATCCAGTGCAAATGCAAACATGCCCAACATGCAACGGAAGCGGCAAGGACGATGGACGTGACGTCACAGATATTTTGAAGTTACGCATTCCAGCGGAAGGACAAACGAAAATTGATCCGCCAAGTGGATTTACTTATATGCCAACGGACGCATGGAAAAACATGACAGAAAGCGTTGACCGTACTTGGGATATTATTTATTTCTCACAATGGGGAACACGTGTTGAGAAGGGCAACAATGCAAACGAAACAGCAACAGGAAGATTTATTGATGTGCAGCCAGTTCACACGCGCTTAGAGAAGTACAGCAAAAGCAGCGAAAAAGCACACGCGCATTTGGCGAATATGTTGGGTCAATATTATTTTCCTGAGACATTTGAAACAGCCGTGATCCAATACGGCAGGCGCTATTTAGTGGAAACTCCTGACCAAATATGGGAGAAGTACTTGAATGCAAAAACAAAAAAATCGCCCGTGAGCGTGTTGGACATGTTGCTTGGACAGTTCCTTGAAAGTGAGTACAGGGAAAATGAGGACATGTTCCTTTATGAATATAAGAAAGTGCGGTTGGAACCATTTGTTCATTGGGAAGTGGAAGTTGTGCGCAGCAGCAACAGCATAAGCGATTTAGACAAAAGCGCAAAAGAGTATTTTAATGAGTGGGCGTTGAGTGTTAAAAAGGACGATATGATCCGACTTGACATTGAAAAACTTCGTACACTTTTTGATCAATATGTACAGCAAAAATTATTATTAATCAAGGAGCAGCAGCAGCAAGCAAATGAGCAAGCAGTCAAGCAAGCGGCAGCACTTGCAGCAGCAGCACCACAAAACAATTCACAAAATGAGTAAGACAAAAAGCACAAAAACAAAATTTGACATTCATTACGTTAAGCGCGATCCAAGCACATTGAGTTATATCAGCAAAAAGGGCGAAGACGAAAATGGGCAGGAAATTGAAATTCCAGTACTAGGCGAGAAGATCAAATCAATTAGCATGCAGCAGCAGACAGCAAGCGAATTGAATGTACATTGGCCCAACACTGGAAAATATGTTGTTGCAAGCAAAGCGGAAAAAGTGAAGCAGGAAGTTCCAGCCGCGCCGCAGAGTGAGGACTTGCAAAGCGAATTCCCTGACGTTTACAAAATGACAAAGGATATTTTGATTAACAATTTGGAAAGTTTTGGGCTGGAAGTTCAAGGCACAGTTCCAGTATTAAAGCAGCGCTTGGCGCAGCACTTAGCAGATAATAAATAATTTATTCACACTTTAAAAAAGCAAAATGTTTAAAAAAACTGATCTTGAAATTATCGCAACGGTGTTCGGTAAAACAGTGGAGGAACTTAGCAGTGCTATTTCCAACGAGGAAGAGGTCGCGTTAAATTTGCGCTTGAATGGAAAAGTTCATACGCAAGAAGAAATTGATGCACTTAAAAAAACACACACGGACGCAGGAGTTGAAATTGGCAGCAAAAATTTAGCCAAAGCACTTGGGGTTGAACTGGAAGCAGGAGAGAAAGACCCAACAAAAGTCGCGGCAAAATATCGCGAAAAGTTGACAAAGGAACTGGAGCAAAAATTCCAAAATCCAAATCCAACAAAGGAATACGAAGCAGCAATCAAAAAGCAGCAGGAGTTGGAAAGCAAGTATAACACACTTTTAGACACTTACGAAAAGGACAAGGAAAAAGTCAAGGAGTGGGAGGATAAGTACGTGCAGCAAGTGCAGGAAAGCAAGCGCAAAACCGTGAATAATAAAATTATTAATTCGTTTCCTGAGAAAATGAAGCAGGACAGAAACGACGCGCTTTTGATTTTCAACAACACTTTCAGCATTGAAGAAAATGAAGAAGGCAAAACGGTAATCAAGCGTGGTGACACACTTGTTCAAAATGCCGTGGGCGATCCTGAGACACTGGAAAACGTTGTCAAAGGTTTCACGGAAGAAAAGAAGTGGATCAAAGTTGCAGGAATGGGCGGTGACGCAACTGGAGGAAATGGAGTTTCGCAGCCCAAAGGATTAACAGCAGAGCAGGCGCAAAAATACGTGGAGGAAAAAGGACTGGAGCCCATGGGCGATGAAGGACTGAAATTGATGTCACAATTGATGCAGCCCGCAGCGACAAATTAAGTATTTAGATTCCGCGGTGCGGATAGTAATAGAGTTGACGGTGTCACACAGTAAATCAATTTTCAATTAAAATTTAAAATTAAAAAAATGGCTAATTTCACACCTTCAAATCTCGTAGCAGGACAAGCATTGTTCGCAGAGAATTACAGGAGCGCGGAGTGGAGACTACCAGACACGGCTATCCTTGCTTCCATGTTTACAGGAGCAAAAGCAAATCCAGGTTTGGCATCATTACGTGAGCGCGAAGACAGGACGGTAAGTGCTTATTTACCAATCCGACGCGCGGCAGGAAGTGCGACAGCAAGGGCGCACAATCACACAGGAGCACGCGGCGACAGTAAAGCGGTTTCATTAACTTGGAACACAATCGCAGAAACTTTCAGTGTAAGTATTAAGCAGAATGACAACAACGTTATTCCTTTTGAGCTCAATTATGCATCGCAATTGCGCGGAGCAATTGACAACATACTGGAACGACAGGAAGCAGCGCTTTTGGCATTGTTGATCGCAGACAGGACGCAAATCAACAAAGGACGGGTGCAAGGCGCTTGGAACGCAGTTGACAACGTCATGGAAATTGACGCGGCAAGCGAAAGCAAGTTTTTCCAAAATGTGCGATCAAGCATGAAGAACAACTTGTACAGGAACAACATTATGGTTGTTGCTGATAGCTTGGCATGGATGAACGCGGAATTTGGTGCAGCGCAAGGGCCAGCAAATGGAACAAATCTTGGTTTCCAATTTAACGGACTTACTTTGTCGCAAACAACAAGTGACATTGACACTGATTACAGTGGAGCAGCACTTGCATGGAGCATGGACGCAGCAGGAATTGTTCCTTGGATACCAAAGCAAAACCGTAAAGCATTGAACGCAAGTGATGCAATGAGTTTTGTGGGCGATTACGGAAGTGTAAGCGTTCCAGTACTTGACGACAAAGGAAATGTTGCTTACACACTTGACTTTGCAATTCACGCATACGCACAGCGAGCGGACACAAGCGCTTCAAATGGAAATGTGCAGGACGTGGAAATGGAAGTTGAAGTTTCCTTGGATATTGCATACGTTGCAGCGCCGTTGAGTGATCTTCGCGCAACAGGAAGTTTCGCAGGAAAAACGGACAGCGTTATTTATCAATTTGGTCAATTAGCAGTATAAGAAAGCATGAAAAAGATAGGTATATTATTTTCAGTTTTTTGCTTGTTAGCGTTGGGAGTAACGCAATTACAAGCGCAAACAACGTACACATTTCCAGCAGATACGTTGACGGATGCGGACACTGGAGCACAGCAGTATCCAACACGCGTAAGCCGAAACAATGTAATTGCATTTGCAGTTACAGCGACGGAGTTGACAGGAAGTGCAACACTTACAGCAAGTTTGGAAGGAGCGGTTGTAGATGGAGAGTGGTTTGATATTGAAGCGGATAGTGCAATGATTACAGGTGGAACGCCAAATGCGTTTACTAGAATCTTCACGGTCGCGGACAGCCCATATAAATATTACAGGGTGACGACCAATCAAACAGGAACGGCAACAACGGAAGTTGTCAGTACATTCGTTTTTAAGGATAAATAAATTTACCTCTTGTTGTGATTAGGGAATTAGATAGTTTTGTTGGAATGTTAGGCTGGAGGCAAGGACTTTGTCCAGTTGTGTTAGATGCAGCAAATTTGGCTGCAAGTGCAACGCAGCGTTTTGAGGATTACAGCGCATTAATTAATGCCGCAGTACTTTACGACGTTTGGCCCGACTATGACAACACTTTGACTGAAGGCGTATTAACCACAAATTTTAATGCGTGGTTGTTACGCTTGCAGCAGGGCGCTATTAATCAAGCATTACACAGCATATTTGCACAGAACAATGACTTGCTTCAAAATGAAATTTTGTATAAACACGAGATGGATTTTAGCAAGCCAATTGCCAATGAAGATGACTTTGTTGGATGGAAAGTTGAAGTCACGCGTGACAGATGCTTTGTGAGTATGATCAACAGTGTGCAAGCAACTTTTGATGCAAACGGCACAGTGACATTGTACTTGTTTAATACAAGCAAGTTGCAGCCAGTACAACAGCAGGACATTACAGTTGTTGCGGGCGACACAGTGCAGGTTGAATTAGGTTGGGCGCTTGATCCAAAGTATGCAGGAAACTTTTATTTAGGTTATTTGACGAACGGACTTGTTCCACAAGCATATGACAGACAATATGAGTTGGCAAACTTGGAAACCAATTTTACTTATATCCATTTCGATCAAGTAATAATTCCAAATCACACAACGGCAACTTTGCCAAACAGTGCAAACGAACAAAGCACTTCCAAAACATTTGGAATGAATTTTGACGTGAGCACTTGGAAGGACTGGACACAAATTGCGTTGAGTAACAAGACAAACTTGCTGCAAGTAATTGCAATGCAAGTTGCGGTCAACGCTTTGGATGCAATGATTAACAGTCCGCGAAGTAACCGAAATGAGCGCATAAGCCGCGCGGATGCACGCTTGGCTTTGGAAGGAAATTCAAATCCTGAACTTGGTTTATTTACGCAGGGTTTGCGCACACGATTACAGGAAGAGGTTAAAAGTAAAAGAAAATTATTTGTAAAACAAAGCATGGTTTCACGTGGAACACTTCATTAATTAGATGGCGGAATTAGTTGGAATAGATGTACCAATTGCGCGGCTGCAATATGCATTCGCAAATCAACTTTGGACAAATGTTGCAACGCGCGCATTTTATGCACGTGCTTTCCGCAATTTAGATAATCAAGGAAACGAAGTCGCAGAACTTTTTGTAGCTGAAAATGATTACATGGAAGTAATGTTTGACGATAAGTTTGACGTGCAATGCTTTTTTGATCCAAGTAATACAACTGACAATCTAAATGCAGATCAACAAGCTTCGCGGGAGTGCGCAATTATTTTTGTGTGCAAAGCGGATGTTGTTTATCCTTTAGAACTTGGGCGTGTTACTGAACAGTTGTACAGGGATGTACTGGAAGTGATTTACAACACTTCACCACTTAGCATTATTCCGCAGGACATTGTTAGTGGGTTACCAGCTTATGGTGATCTAAATACTGACAAGTTGAAAGCGTATGATATGCAGCCGTGGCACGTGTTTCGTATTAATACTTTAATGCGTATTGAGTACGGATGCACGGAATTAGTCAGCGGCGTTGGTGGATATGAGTATCCATTTCCTATTTTATTCACAGGTTAAAAATTAAAAAAAATGAGTGTATTATCTTGCAGTGAAGAATTACAAAATCTTGGTGTAAGTCGTTGCAAAAAGCGCCCTTCCTTTATTAAGGGCATGATTACGACTCCCGAGGATTATACGATTACAGCAGTGTTGGCAGCAAGTTCAACGCAGTGGCAGACGGACATTTTGGCCGCAAGCACTTCGCGCATATTTTTATGGCCAAAAGCCGTAAATTATGAGAACATAAGTGAAGAGCAAGTATTGGAGGAAACTCCATTGACAGTGATTGGCGTCAGGCCAGGCAATTATCGTTACAAGTTGTATTTCAAGGAAAACTTGGAATTGCATAAGCGCATGCACAGCCACAACGAAAGCACTGGACGCGTTTTTCTAATTGACATTGACAATCAAATTATTGGCACCAGCGATGATGATGGAGTGACATTAAAAGGATTTTTGATGGACAATTTACTTGTTGAAAAATTGATGCTTAATGATGGAAGTCAAGCAACAAAAACGCCCGTAAATATTTACACGGCGGACAATAAGGAGATGGACGACAATGGCTTTATGGTTGAAGCGAATTTCATTAATTCCTTGATCAGCTTAACAAGCGTAAACTTGACAGAAGTTGGAACAAGTATTGCAACATTGATTACGGTTGACGTCAAAAGCGCGCTGGACAATGTGCCATTAATTGGCTTGGTCAATGCTGATTTCAGTTTGGTGGATGCAAGTGGAGTTGCGCAGACAATTACTGGAGTGACTGAAATAAGTGACGGTCGATATGAATGCGCGGGCGTTGGCTTGGTTACTGGAGAACTTAATTTGGTAAGCGCAGCAACGTTGAGCATACCAGGTTTCGAAAGTGCCGCGGCAGTTGCAATCACAATTGTATAGTGATGAACTTGACGTTAAGTGAGGAAGGCAAAAAGTTAGGATTTAAGGAGTTTGTCAAAGTATTTGGCAAGCATTTTAAATCCTTTCCGCAGCCACAACGCGATGCAGAAATGCAGAAAAAGTGGACACAATTAACGGGGAAAAAGTTAGCGAAAAAAAGTGGCAACACTAAAAAAAGCAATAAGCACGATCAAAGCGTTTAATTTTGAATTGTCGTTGTTGAAAGTTGTTAAGGACAACGACAATGTCATAATTGATTTAAACACGGACGATCAGCTTTTTAAGTTTGGAATTGACAGTGCTGGACAAAAGTTAGCGCCGTACAGAAGTTCCGAATATGCGCAGTTAAAAGCGCAGCTTAACCCAAATCGTGTCACGGACTTGAAATTGGAAGGTGACTTTTATAAAGGATTTAGAGTGGACGCGGACAAGTTCCCAATTTATGTGACAAGCATTGACGACAAAGCGGCAAAACTTGTTGCAAAGTATGGGGAAGATATTTTCGGATTAACGCAAGAAAATAAGGGCGAGTTCAGCGATCAAATATTACAGGATGTACAGCAGGAGATAAGACAAAAACTTGGAATATCATAACAGTTGCAGCACTTTGCCGTTACGCACATTTTACGCAATAATTGAAAGCCAAGACATTACAAAATTGGCAATTGCGCAGCATGTGCCGCAAGCACAATTGGAGCAAGCGTGGGAAGCAATCATGAAGGAATACGCAAAGCTGGACAATAATGTCAGCGTAAGCGAAATTCTTGATTTGAATGCGGAAACGTGGAGACTTGTTTGTGAGCAAGCAGAAGTCAAAGCAATGCTTTTGTATTTAGTGGGCGCGTACAATGAACAGTATGTGCAGCGCTTAAAGGAACTTGGCTATCCAATTGATTTGAGTAGTTTGGAAAGCAAGAAGAAAAGTTTGGTGCTTTGCGATCGCAGGGCAAGTCATATCAAAACAAAAGTACTTTTGTTGAAAAAACAAATCCAGTCACTAAGTGAAACGGACAGCAATAAGGGCGGAAGCTTTGATCATACAATGGGTTGGCTTGCAATCCATTTAAACTTTGAGCCCAAAAATGACATCACTGTTTCGCGTTACCTTTCGTACAAGTCACAAATAATATTGCGCGAAAAAGCAAAAGCGCAAAGCAGGAAGAAGCCAGCATTGGCATAATTCACTTTTTAAATTGTTAAAAGATGAGTGGGATAATTCGCAGGATTGATCTAATCACGGACGAAGCATTTAATTGGCCTGAGCAATACAAAAAGAAGTTGGAAGGCTTGGTGACAAGTACACGCAAATTGGGAGCTGGAGGGCAAACAAAAAAAGCGATGGATCAACTTACACTTGTTCAAAACAATTTAGCAAAAGCAACGGAGCGCAGCACTGGAGAATACATCCAACAAAAAGCAGCGCTTGACAAATTAAACAAAAGTAATCGCGAAGCAGTTAAGGACGTCAACAGCTTGGACAGTGCGTATGACAAGTTGAGCAGGGAACTTGAAAAAAACCGCAAAGCATACAAGGACTTAGCCGCGCAGGGCAAAGCGAATACAACACAAGCAAAAAGGTTGCGTGCAGAAACGCAGCGACTTGATAAAAGCATTAAACAAATTGATCGCAGTGTTGGACAAAGTCAGCGCAGCGTTGGAAAGTACAGTGACGCATTAAAAGGAATGGCAGCGCGTGTTGTTGGAATTACCGCCGTTGTGTTCGCTATGGTGCGCGCAATGAAAAGTGCATTTGATATTTTAGTAAAATACACAAGCGCAAACAGCAAGTTGAATGCAATTCTAAATGCAACAAAGGAACAAACGCGCGCGCTTCGTGATCAACAATTACAGCTTGGAAAAGCGACAGCATTCAGCGCAACACAAGTTGCAGAAGCGCAGACGGAATTGGCGAGACTTGGTTTGACAATGGATCAAATTACAGCACTGACTCCCGCAATACTGGATGCAGCCGTTGCACTTGGAGTTGATATGGCGCAAGCAGCAGAATTGGTTGCAGGACAATTGAACGCGTTCAGTTTGGAAGCGCGAGAAGGCAAGCGCGTCGCGGACGTTTTAGTGCGCGCGACGCAAATAAGTGCATTCAATTACGAAAGACTAGCGACAAGTTTGAGCGTTGTGTCACCAGCTGCAAAGGCAGCAGGAGCAAGCATTGAAGAAACCGTTGCAATTATGAGTGCAGCAGTGGACGCAAATATTGATGCAAGCACAGCAGCGACAGGATTGAGAAATATATTTATTGAGTTAAGCAACGCGGGCTTAACTTGGGATGAAGCAATGACAAAAATCCAAACAAGCACGGACAAGTTGAAAACAGCAAATGAGTTGTTTGGCAAACGAAGTGCAGTTGTTTCCCTTGTTATTGCGGAGAACACTGAAAAGATAAACGAAAACACGGCAGCACTGGAAACAAGTGCAGGAGCAGCAGAAAAATTTGCGGATGAAACGCTGGACAATTTAAAGGGCGATATTGTTTTATTAACCAGCGCGTGGGAAGGATTTATTTTATCGCTGGAAAATGGAGATGGAGTGATGTCACGCATGTTGCGCGGAACGTTCCAAGCATTTGGCGCAGCACTTCGCACGTTGGCAGCATGGGCGGACGACAGCACACAAGCATACGTTTTATGGCAAGAAAGTATTGTTGATGCAGACCTAAGCGCGGAGCAACTTGGACAGCAATCAAACCACTTAGCGGATGAAATCAAGCGCTTGCAAGATGTGATGGCAACAACTGGATCACGTGCGGAATACTCCCAAGCAGAAGAAGATTTAGCAAGAGTTGAGCAGCAACGCGGATTTATTTTGACTTTGTTAATGCAGAAGATTAAAGCAAAAACAAAAATTGAAAAAGATGACAGTGACGCAACAAACGAAGCGGCAGAAAACGCGGAGAAACTTAAAAAGGAATTAAAGAAAATTGACGAAGCGCTCAAAAAAGCAGCACAAGCGCGCAAGACGGCAATCAGTGATTGGTTGAAATTAAATGATGCGCTGGAAAAAACGCACAGCGGATTATCAAAATTCGGCATATTAACCAAGGAGCAGGAAGTATTATTGCAATGGACGGAAGCAATATTTGGTGCAAGTACACTGGATGCGGATGCGAACAAATGGGTCAAAACCGTGGGCGATGCAATTAAGAAAACCGCGGCAATGAGCAAAGCAGCACGTGACAAAGAAACGCAAGAGCAGCAAAAAGCAATACAGTTGCGAAATGAATTAATCTTCAACAGCTTGGCAGGAGCGCAAGAAATCTTTGCAAACTTTGCGGATTTACGGCAGCAGCAATTACAACAGGAAATGGAATTTAATGAGTTCCAACGCGACAGGGAATTGGCACGCGTGGGCGACAATGAGCGTGCGCAGTTTGAAATCAATAAGCAGTTTGACGAAAAGCGCAAGGAGTTACAGCGCAAGCAAGCGAACACGGAAAAGGCAAATGCGATTTTCCAAATTGCAGTCAACACGGCAGTCAGTATTGCCAAGACCGCGGCAACATTAGGTTTTCCAGCAGCAATTCCATTTGTTGCGTTGGCTGGAATACTTGGGGCAGCACAAGCGGCGGCAGTACTTGCAGCACCAGTTCCACAATTTGATGAAGGAACAGAAAGCACGCCCAAAGATTATGTTGCTGGAGAGAAGCGCCCTGAATTTCGCTTGCATGCCAACAAGTGGAGTTTGGTAGATAAGCCTACAAAATTCTCCAACAGTGCAGGAGACACAATTGTCAGCGGCGCAGAAACGGACAGCATCCTTGGCCAGCTTAGTGACTTAACTGGAAGCAATCTTTTATCCAATAAACAAACGCTTTTGAACTTGCTCAACGACAATGTTCCGCAAGTAATGCAGCGCAAGCAAAGTGATTTAAAATATGTATTGCAGCGCAACAATGAGGAATTGATTAAGACAATAAAAAATAAAAAGGAAGTCAGCGTGCGCGTAAGTAGTCGCGGAACAAACGTAAGGGAGAAAAGCGGCAACATGTATGTTGACAGGATTGATTATTATTACAATAGATGAGCAGATTAACAAAGAGTTTTTTGTACGTTTTAAAGGCGGATGATTACGAGGATTTAATCTTACAGGACAATCCAAGTGGTTGGGAAGATCAGCTTGTCAGCATAATGCGAAGCCCGACATATTATGGGTTGTTTCGCGAAGTGAGCACTTCATTGCGTTTTGTTGGAGATGGGTTGCAGTACGTGCAGGACATTTACGAACAGCAAGGAACGGAATATGAAATTAGAATTGGCATTTATGAATATAAAGCGCCGCCCAACGACAATTACCAATTGTTTTTTGAAGGAATAATTGATTTAAGCACTTACAGTTTTGAGGAAAATTTTGTGGAGTGCAATATTAATGAAACAAGTTTTGCGCGCAAATTAATGAGCCGTGACGATGTTCGTGTCAAGCTGGATGCATTGCAAAGCGTGGAGGGCGAAACACTTCCAGCAAACAGCAGTGTCAATGTGCAGCTTCACCAGCGCAATATTTTAAACACTGCAATATTGCAATTGAATACGCAAGCGGCAACAGTTGAAGACTATGACAGTCCGATTGACAGCTTGCAAGGATTTACATTGCCAACAGTTGTTGCAGCAAGTGACTTGGATAATGTGCAAAACAGCAACACGCCCGAACTGGATGTTGTTGGAGGTCAATTTTGGAATCCAGTTGCAATTGGAGCGGGCAACGCGCAAAATGTGACAATGATTGGCACAATAAAAGGAACAATGGGAGTTGCTCCAACGGACACGCAAAACAAAACATTTAGAATTGCAGTGCGCGTTTACGATGACAACACAATGACAGCATATACGGATCACGCAATTTTGTGGGAGTTTACTGGACAACTGGAGGAAATGCCCGAAGTAGATTTGCAAGTCAATACAACAATTAACAGCGTGGATGAGGACAATGTCATTGCGCTTGTGTTTTACCAAACAACAACAAGCATTGCAGGATCATTTACTTGCGAGTTCACGGAAATCGACTTGCGCATTGAGTTCGCACAAAATTTTGATATTTCCTATGCGGATGGATATTTATTGCATGAAGCGGCGCAGCGTATTACAGAAGTAATTACAGACACGCAAGGGCAATTTTATAGTGAGTTACTTGGACGCGTGGATTTAGGTTACAATGAGGACGGAAGCGCAGCACTTCAAACGTTGCACAGTGGCAAGCAAATCCGAGCAATCCCAAACAGTGTTGCAAGCATTACTTTGCGCAAATTTTTTGATGGAATAAATGCGATGCGCAACATTGGAATTGGAATTGAATACAATGCTTTTGGCCAGCCACTTTTAAGACTGGAAGAAAAGAAACACTTCTTCAGCGGCAATGTTATTGCAACAATCAACAACGTTGCAAATGTAAAAAAGGAAGTGGCGCGTGAGTGGATTTATAGTGCAGTGCAAGTTGGTTATGATAAAAGTGAATATGAGGAAGTAAATGGATTAGAAGAATTCAACAATAAGTTTGACTTCCAAACGTATATCAAAACAATAAAAAATGAATATGATATTGTCAGCACAATACGCGCGGACGGATATGGAATTGAGTTTGCACGTCGCAAAAGTTATGCTTTATTTCCAACGCAGGACACGGAATACGACAACGACAATTTCACAATTGTTGTGCGCTGGAATGGAAGTGCGTATGTCAGCGCACAGGATGAGCAATACGATTTAGTACAAAACATTTTTGATCCTGCAAGCGCGTACAATTTGGATTTGTCGCCAGGTCGTATGTTGCGCCGTCATGGATATGTTTTACGTGCAGGGCTGGAAAAATACTTGCAGCAGGAAATCAAATTTATGTATGCGGAACAAAAAAGCAACATGTATTCCCAACGCACTGGAGACAGCGCAATTGACGAAAATGCAAATATTGATGCAAGCACATTGGATGCAGGACTTTGGATTCCCGAGATTTACAGTTTTGAAAGTGAATTGACAAGCGATTTGCTTAGAACAATATTGGCAAACTCAAATGGAATTATCAAATTTAGTCCAACAAGCGCAGAAAAAACAAGCGCATATTTTTACGGATGGATTTTGAAAGTTGAAGGCAATGAAGAAACAGATGAAGCAGTATGGAAATTATTACGTGTTAATACACAAAGTCCAAACGTCACATTAATTGATCCTGACGGAGACACGCCCGACATTGATGATCCGCCAGTTCCGCCAGTAATTAGCGGCGGATATGAAGGAAGTTTTGAATTCGTTTTTACGGGCTAAAGTTGTAAATTTATAACATGGAAGTTAAAATTAAAATGATTTAAAAATGGCTAATTTTGCAAGCATAACCAGTGAATTCAGTGATGCCAGTGTTTTAGGCAGTACGTTTTCAATTACGTTTGTCAATATAACAAGAGGCATAAATAAAACAGTAATTTGGAATTGTGTTACAACTCGATTTAGTGCTTTGCAATATGCGCAGGGAAGTGATGGAGGTGACCAAGGATCAAAAGCACTTGCAGCAGTCAACGCAGACATTGGCAATGATGTTACTTTAAATCCTTACATGACGGTAAGCTTGGATATTGACAGTTTCGCTATTGAAGCAAATGAGTATGGCTGGACGATAACAGCAGGAGCAACAAGCGGAACACCAAATATCACTTTGACGCCAACGGCGGAAGTGCTTCCAGCAAAAGACTTTCAGATCATTAGCAGCAGTTTAGCGGCAGCGGGCACCAATCCTCCTTGCTCACATATTGAAGTGACTTTGACTTCCAACGCTGATGGCGTGGGTCCTTTTGTTTGGGTCACACCTGCCGTAACTAGTTTGACGGTTGGTCAAACAACGTATGCAGAAATAGCAAGGCAAGTTGCGCAACAAGACTTAGCAATCACAATTGATGACGATGAGGGATCAACAGCAGACCCATTCAACGTATTAATTCCACAGCTATTTACAAGCGCGTTGATTAACAGCATATCACAAGTGACAAATCCAGGCGGTTTGGATGTTGCCGTCACTGTTTTTATGGACAATCCAAGCAGTCAATTTACATACACGTACAGCGTAAACGGAGTTGACTATCAAAGCAGCAGCGTTTTTCCAAACATGACGGATGGAAGTTACACTTTGTATGTAAATGATGGATATGGTTGTATTGTTACGCAAGGATTTACAGTGTTGGCAAGCAGCACAATTGCAAGGCCCGCAGCATACGCACACATTCCACTTGCAAATCCAATACGATTTATTTTGGACAGTTTAAGCCAGTACCAAAATCTTCACAATACGCTTTACGCAAATGAGTATTATTTGGGCGAGTATAAACCATTTTATGCGCAGCCTTACCAAAATAATGATGGAGTATTGTTGACACAATTCCGCAGCAATTATGATGGACTTAGTGCAAAGCTTTTGGATTGTGATGGAGAAACAGTGGACACGTTCACAATTGAGCAAAAAAGCGATAACACAGGCGTGACAGATTTTAGAGATGCAGTTGCTTATAATAAAGGAAATAATCAAACTGGAATTTATTACACAAGCGGAAACATTTATGACAACTTAGGAGATATTATTGACACGTACACACTTGATGGACAGCTTCCTGAATATGGAATTGCTGGAAATACAATTGTGATCAGCAGCGGGCCACTGATTGGAAGTTATATCATAAAGCAAGTTGTTTTTGATAGCAGTGTGCAAGCAAATGTTTTGGTGCTGGACAACGCGTGGAGCGAAGTAAGTCAAACTTTGAGTGTTGTTGTGGAATGTGAATACAACAAATTACCGTACGAAGTTTGGGAGTTTGAATGGGATTTAAGCACAGCACTTGCAGGAACTTACACAATGCAAATTGCAATGACTGACAGCTTAATGGAATATCCTGACTTAGTTTGGAACAGTGATTATATTTGTGTCAACGACTTGTTTCACCATACAAACTTAATTAAGTACAGTGAGGATCCTTATAGCACAATTGATTACAGCACTGGATTCATTGGACGCGTGCGCGTTAAAAGTTTGGATGCATACGCAAGCATGGAGCCAGCAGGAACCAGCGTGCAATATGATGACAGTGTCAGCAACACAAAAAAATTGAAGGATGTCAGCACAATGGAAGGCACAATGTTGATACAAGAACTTCCAAGATATATGGTTGAAAAAATGCGTTTAATTTTCCAACACAAAACGCTTGAAATAAATGATGAAACATGGGTGACGATTGATGCAATGGAAACAACAAATTTTCCAAAAAGCGCTTTGCGAAATGTTTCGCAGAAATTGAAGTTAGTGGATTACTTACCGTTTGCCAATAACAACATAAGCATTGACGGACAGTTAGGAAGAATTGTAACAAGTGAGGGAGCAATATTACAGTAATTATGGCAGGAGATAAAAGGATAAGCGAATTACCAAGGAAAGGCGCAGACAGCGCAAAAGGATCACTTGCAATTTATGATCCGTTTTTGGATGAAACAGTTCAAATCAAAGTGCAAGAAGCGCTTGGAGCAACACAGGCGGACATGGATTGGCAAGCGGACACAACTTACGCCGCGGGCGATTTCGTTTTGTATTTAGGACAAACAGCTTGGAAGAGTTTGGTCAGCAGCAACACAGGAAACGTTCCAGCAGAAAACGCATTTTGGACAGCGCAAACAATCAGCAGTGCAGATGGAATCACGGACACACAATGGGCGGCAGGACTTTTCACTTTTGATGACAGCAAAGTTGTTTTTAATGACACGCAGTATTATTTGCAAGTTGCAGCGCCGTTTGAAAGCACAGATTTTGCGACGGAATTAGCTGGAGGTGATTGGGCGACAACAAGCATTGGAACAGTGGCGGCCAGTGCAGTCAATATCGACGTACTTGGAACACCAACTTACACAACTCTTGAGCATTTAATTAATGTAACAGGAAGCAACGGTTTAATCACAGGCGGAACAATCACGGATGGAGGAAGTGGCACAATTGACATTGCAGCGGGAAGCGTAATGATCCGCAGCACGGACAGCGCAATTGGAGAATTGTTCAGCGCAGATTTTAGCGCAGTGGTAGCGCAAGCATTGACGGACGGCGTCAACAATTATATTTATGTTGAATACAATGCAGGAACACCACAAGTTGCCGTTGACACAATTCCGCGAAGCAGTTTGGGCACAAACACATTAATTGGAATTGTTGTGCGTGATGGAACAGCCGTTCACATTAGCAACACAAGCACACCACTTGCACAATTCAATCAATTAGCAGCAAAGAAAGCAGCACTTTTGGAGGGCGTGCGCAGGCAAAGCGGCAGCATATTAAGCGAAACAGGAACACGCAATATTGCCGTGACAGCAGGATTGTGGTGGTTAGCTTTTGATGAATATACAATTGCAGCAATGGACAGCAGCGTCGCGGATACGTTCAGCTATTTTTACAGTGATGGAGCAAGTGGCTTCACGGAAGTCGCAAGCAGCACGCAAATTGACAACACGCAATATGATGACGGCAGCGGAACACTTGCAACATTAAGCAATAACCGTTACGGAGTGCATTGGGTTTATCGCGGAATTGATAATAATACCTATGTTGTTTATGGAACAGGAGATTACACAGCACAGCAAGCGGCAGACGCAACGCCGCCAACAAGTGTTCCAGTTATGATCAATGGTTTTCATGTTGGAATTGTTGCCAAAATAATTATCCTAAAAAGCGCAAGCACATTTGCGGCAGTTGAAAATCCTTTTGACGTTGCGTTTCCAAGCAGTTTGACACAATCACACTTGGATTTGACAAACATTGGATTGACAACGCACGACGTAATTGATACGCATATTGTAAAAACGCAAGCGACAAAAACAATCAGCGCAGGAGTTGTTGCAACTGGAGCGGATCGCAATTTAATTATCGCAGCAGAAGCAGGAACAGCAGATGATTTGATTGAGATTACAGGATTAACAATTGGCAATAAAGTTTTGTTGCGTGCAGATACAGGAGACACAATCACGGTCAAGCATAATGATGCAGGAGCAACAATTAAAATTATGCTGGACACGGATGCGGACAAAACACTGGATGAGGACAATCCGCTTGTATTGTATTTGGTTGATACAAATATATTAGCCAACGCAATTTAAAAATGATAATTATTTGTAACTTTAGAAACGTAAGTTAAATTGATTTATGTCACGCACTGGAACAAGGCCCGAAGCAAATAAAACAAACTACTTGGTTTTGCCAACAGTTCCAGCAACTCAAAAACTTGGAGCGCCCGAAAGTAATTGGGTACACAGCAAAGCAATCGAACCTGGAAATGAACAGCCCTTTCCAGTAAGCGGCAATACGGTGAGCGTGGAAGCGCTGGATGAAATCTTTTTTGAGGAATACACGCAAGTTGCACAACTGGACTTTGTTAGCGCAAGCAGCGTGCAAAGCAATGAGGGCGCGGGCAATGGGTTGTTTGGAATTATTGTTGCAAGTGGTGATGACATTACATTTGACACTGACTTTGATTTAAGTATTCCAAGCACATTTGTTGCAGCGCAAAAATACATTGTCAGCATTAAGTGGAACGGAGTGCAGTGGATTGGCTTTGTGCGAAAAGTGGGCAATGTCAATGCGGATGACATACAAGAAACAACGCGCACATTTTTAGACAGCAGCGCAGCGCCACAAACAATTGAAGGAGTAAAGGACTTTTCCGCACAAGTAAAAGGAGGCGACGTTACAGAAGCGTTCAGCGCAACGAAAACTTTTGACATGAATAACGGGAACATGCAAAAGATGATCTTAACTGGAAACGTCACATCTCTTGCGCTATCCAACAAAGTAAATGGTTCCGCTTATTATCTTATTTTAGAGCAAGGCGGGGCAGGTGGTTACAGCATTGCAGGAATAGGCGCAAGCTTTGGAACTCCTACAGACAACAGCGTTGACAGTGCAGATTGGCCAACGACGTTAGGAAGTAAATTATTAATCACGATATTTGTAGAGCCCGATGGTGACACTGAATATTCAATTGAAATTAAAACAGTATAAAAATGAAAATAACAATTCCAATATCAGCAGCATTAAACGGAGGATCATTATACATTTTAGTAGATGATTTGACTAACACCAACAGTGGTATTTCAAAAAGCACGCTAGGAGATAATCTAGTAATTGAGGACAATCCTAACATCCCTATTAAAATGGATCAAG